>Ga0157364_1000191_pt1 | contig 33075 bp, 25 predicted proteins | sample AttsexASBM2_FD_111476 | JGI IMG/M metagenome (GOLD analysis project Ga0157364, IMG submission 111476) | Fungus gardens microbial communities from leaf cutter ant in Ribeirão Preto, State of São Paulo, Brazil - Atta sexdens ASBM2 | ecosystem: Host-associated > Fungi > Mycelium > Unclassified ...
ACATATATATATATATACATATATATATATATATATATATGTGTAAGAAAGAATAAAATAAAAATTAGAAGATTGTGTTATTTTTAGATGTTTTACATTATTGCAATCACATGCAGCATGGCACATATCTCAGAACTGGCATTATGGAATATATAAAAAAGAAGCTGTATTCTCATGGAAAGAAAGTATGATACCATCGCTAAAAATGACGGACAATATGCTTTGGTGGATGTTTGGGAATCTTTATGGCTTTAAGCGTCATAAGAAGACATTAAATAAATACCTATTAAGTCATCATATCATAGAATCCTGTGGTCTTCACATCAACAAATTCATTATTTGGAAAAATTTCATCATATGTGGTTATATGTATGTATGTGTGTGTGTGTATGTGTGTGTGTGTGTGTGTGTGTGTGTGTGTGTGTGTGTGTGTGTTTAATTAATCATTTTTTATTTTTGCAACATACATATAATCCTTTGCAAAAATTTTTAGGGATGGCACTGTAGTCTACTTTATGGTGAATTTCAATTTTCGCACTGCAAGGATGATCGCACAGAAGTCAGCTTCTGTAAAATCTACTGTTAATGCCATAGATGCCTCATTAGAAAATGTTATTGCGGGTTTGGATAATGGTACAGTAAAGGTAAGAGTTGGTGAATCTGATACAGTAATGTAATGTACGATGTAAGATTCATTTCTATTTAGATATTTAGACATCCAGAACTTTTGAACGTAAGGACTTGGGATCAAATATGCAATATGGATATAAATAAAAGAATGCTTACTGGTGATGATAAAAAGGGGGAAATCTATATAAATCTAAAAGATAAAGTGCAATCACTTTCAATTGATCCTACTGGAATAAAATTTGCTGTTGGTTCGGCTGGAATAAATGACGTTCCATTACATGTAATCAATATCGAGCGGTATGTGTAATATTGCAATATTTAATCGATCCATGAGATCTAGAATTAACGATATTTACTACAATTTTAATGCGATTGATCATACAAATAACACATATTAAATATTTTGAAAAAAAAACTAACGGAGAAATTTCAGTTACACAATGGTCGATACAATGCAGCACGAGTGGAAATACGGCGCTGGAATATTAGACATGGTATGGGATGATCCCAACACTTTACTCACTTGCGGTTATGATACATACATCCGAAAATGGGACTTAAGGTAACATCTCGATTGCTCAATCACTATTTTCAACTTTATGTAATATTAACAACTATGATTTGAGAACTGGAAGATGCGTTTGCTCATGGGTGGATCCATGCGATGCAACATTATATTGTATAGCATCTGATAATCAATACACTATGATAACAGGGACACAGTATAATTGTTTAGCTATTCTATGGGATCAGAGGAAAACTGATTTCGTTCAGGTTCTTATCAAAACTTTTAAACTGATATATGTGTTTTGTAAATTACAAATTGTTTATGATAAATATTTTTTCAATATTTTTAGATGTATTATGTAAATTCGCAAGCATCATCTCGACGCAGCCCAATCTATTCTTTACAATTTGATAGTACACATCTGTACTGCGCTACAGATAAATGCATGATCGAATTAAACTTTTCACTCCGTTCAAATGAAAAGCATGATTACAAGTCATTTTGCATATTTAAAAAATAGGTAGATGCAGATCGATTCAATAAAATAAAACTTTTCATGCTTAAAGAAAAGTTTAATTACAATTTGTGACAAGAAGCATAGAAGACATGAAGAGCAAAATCAAATTTTAAGAATTGAATCTTGGATATGATGTATTTCGTAAAAATAGTGCGCTTTATAAAAACAGCGATATTATTTTATTATAAACTGTAATGATACGAATTGTAATTATTATGTATTATATATAAATGATTATATATAAATGATTGTAAATAAATATTTAGTCACAGATATTACTTTATGTTCATTAAAAAAATGGAAACTGGTCAAAGTATTGTTAAAATTTCTCGATATAATTCTTGGTATTATCGAAGATCTATACTTGAATCCGCTATGCGAATTTTGTCACGAAATTTCATGCGCATTTATAGAATTTTACTGTGATAAATGTTACTGTGTTGAAAAGAATCAGTCTGATGAAATAGTAAAAATAAATATGAGACAGTTCTTCCTCATGGAAGAACTGCGCTTATTTTAGAAAAATGCTTTACTTTATTAGGTTTAAAATCTTTTGCACAAGTATAAAAGGATAAGAGAATAAATTTACCATATATGTATACGAGTACTTTAATATAATAAAATATAAAAAAATAAATTAAGAGAGTATGAAACTAATTTAGTGTATTGAAATCTAATAAAATCTGATTTAATAAAAAAGCATTAATATAAAAATATGTCGATTTTTTAAATGCAATTTTTCTATATTATTTATTATGCTATATATCTACAATGCATTGCAAACACGCGTTGAAACGTTTATCGCGGTAATCAATTAGAAGCATTAATAATATTATTTATGCTTCTGATTGGTTGTCGCGATAAACATTTCGGTTGTTTGCATTGTAGATATATGTAGATATATTGTAGAATGCCCTTTATGGAATCGCACCTCAGGTCTCTGACTCTGTTGATGTATTCGCTGCAGTATCTATATTTGAAATAGAAAAATAAACCTTCCGAATAGACTGTATCCCCAACAAACGAGAATGGATTAAAATGGATTGAATTTTTTTTTATCCGAATGCGTATTTTAAATAGCGAATATTTTTTTGGATTTAATTGGATTCAATTAGATTCAATTGAATGCAATTGGATTCAAAAAACTGCATTTCCTATTCAAAATTTTGAATTGAACAGTATTCACAATTGTGTTTGTGTACACAGAAAAAGCTAATATTATTTTTAGATTGAAAGACAGAGATATGTTCCATGCAATTTCTATAAATGAATAAAAATGCATTCAGAATTGAAAAGTATTCATTTTAACATTCGTGAATCAATATTTCTGAAAATCTGAATCCATTTCAATTTATGTGTATACTTATAATTTTACTGATTTGGAATGGATCTAAGATAATTTATCTGTAATTTATGTGTGAACAATTTGCATTCGTACATTTTTTTTTAATTACACCTTGAAGTATTAACATATAATTGAAAGTCATTCTGTATAATAAACAAAGTCAATTGTATTGCAACGATTTATTATTATTATGATGATGCATATCAGCATATATATATACACATAAAAGCAATATCATTTTTCCATACATATATATAAGATAGATAGATATCGATTATAAAATATTAAAAAAAAATTTTTTTAACAATGATGATGTAACAAAGAATTTATTAGAATTTATTAGAATAAGCTTTGTTTTGTTTAATTGTGGAGTACTTCCACTATAAAATTAATATAGCGTAAAAACTTAGTATAACAAAAATTTGAAATGTTATGAAATAAATATATTCATTAATGGCATGCTGTACACAAATATTTATAAATGCCATATTAATAAATTTTAGATGATAGAAAGAATTGCCATTTATTACGATAGCGCTCATAGCGATATTCTATATTTCCTTCATGTATTCAAAACTTAATCTTGTTTGTAAAAGAGGTATAGCTGATATCCCAAAACCAATATTAAGTATCTCATTAAGTAGCCTTCTAAGAGATCATTTATATTCATTTTTTTTAATCACTCATCAAAGCATTGTTCGAATCATATAATTAAGAATACCACCGTGTTTGAAGTAAGTCAAATCGACATCCGTATCAAATCGAGCAATCACTTTGAATTTTTTCCCGTTGTCCGTGTTCACAATGATCGTTTCTCCGGGTTGACAATTCGTGGGGATCATAATATCGTATTGCTCATAACCCGTTAATCCCAAGGTCTCTGCATTTTCTCCAGAAAGATATTGTAGTGGAACAATGCCCATACCCACAAGATTGGACCTACAAATAAATGAATTTAAATATAGATATACTTTAAATAAAAACAATTGTAAACCAGATTTCTTTAAACAAAAATAAAAAAACTCAATATTTTATTTAAAATTGTTTACTTTAAACATACAAGCTAACTCCTAACTTTTTAAAAGAGATGTATCTTAAAATTCAATGAAAAAAATTGATTAAAATTGATTAAAAAATAAATATGTTTAAAAAAAATACTTGCCTGTGTATTCTTTCATACGATTCTGCTATAACCGCTCGAATACCGAGTAAATATGGTCCTTTGGCGGCCCAATCTCTGGAAGATCCAGATCCGTATTCCTTGCCAACCAGAGCGATTAAAGGTGTTTCGTCTTTCGCGTACTTCTCGGCCGCATCAAATACGTCCATCTAAATTATATATAACCCAATTGTTATTAACACATTCGCTACCAATGTATATTTAAAAAACTGTCTGTTACAAATATTATGTCTTTTTAAACATTTAAACTAGTGTAAAATTTTTAACAAATTGAACAAATTTTTTTTGCTTTAAAGTAGTTTGAAACCTATGGAATATGAAACAAAAGGTGTTAAGTATAAATTCGAGTTAGTTTCCGAATCACAAAATTTGCACTACATGATATAAAGATGTTGTAAAACTTTAAATGCGTTTTTCTTGAAATCTTGTTTTTCAAAACGATGTCAAGGTTTCTCTCTTTCAGGATGTACTCATCGGATTGACTTAAATTTTTGGTTTTTTATTATTCTTATAGTATTCTCTAAGCATTGGCCGACAATTTTTACATCATTATTATTTTGCAAGATACTAATAAATTAATTAACAATATTTGTGCCAAAAGTCAAACCGAAAGTTAAAAAAAATTTTTTTCAGTCAAATTTTAATAAAGTTTGAATAAGCTCAGTGAAGGATTAGAGAATACAAAACACTTCAGTAATATTTTTTTCCAAATATAAATAATAAGGAGCATACAGCCACAACGACAGATGTTAAAACGAAAATAATATATTTATTATTATTATATAAGAAGACGCTTCGATCAAGATTCGATTATCTTCAGTACATAAAGATGATAATAAAGAATTACAAACAAGTTTATTAATTAAGAACGCAAAATCGCTAGTCAAAGAAATGTTAATACAGAATCAAGATGACAAAGAAAGAAATGCATAATATTAAAAAAATTATCGTAAGTCAATAAGATAGTAACAATTTTTTTTCCTTCCAATCGTTTGTGGTATGCATTAATCGAGTAAGATAAAGTCCAGAGAATGAAGTTTACCAATAAAAATATATATTGAAAAAAAAGAAAAAAAAAATTTATATTGATGTAATATCTGGCGACTAATCTGTTCCGTTTATGATTCCTTTTTTATGGAAGCAAAGAACTTCATGACTTCGTGAGAATACGAAATTTCCAGATTTAAAAATTAAGGAAAAGAAAAACGCTTTTTAATAAAATTTTAATAAATTAAAATATTTTTTTTTCGTTCTTAATTAATAAACTTGTTTGTAATTCTTTATTGTCATCTTTATGTACTGATGATGATCAAATCTTGACCGAAACGTCTACGTTTCTTATATAATAATAATAAATATATTATTTTCGTTTTAACATCTGTCGTTGTGGCTGTATGCTCCTTATTATTTATATTTGTATTATTGAGCCATCTTCAAACACATTTAAATATTTTTTGTTTTTGTTTCATACGATCCAATATGGCGAAATCATTGACATCAATGACTGATGCGAAAAAAAATGATCTTTCATAACATTTTAATAAATGGTGTTAAGAATGTTAAGATTGTATATATATATATATATAATTTTTTCTTTCATTTTGCATATTTTATATCTTCAATGTATATTTGAATACAAGCCTGCAGTTTTTTATTTCTTCGGCAATCTACTCTTAAAAATTACCTATTTTTACGGTTGATCGGTCTAACCCCTTAATGTATTTAAATCATATATATTTAAAAAATGCAAAATTTATGCTTATTTATCTGTGACAAGGATTAAAACGGATTATAATATTAAATAAATATTAAATATTTAAAATTGTATGCAATGAGAAATTAAACTAGAACGAGAAAGCATGTTAATACCTCTTCATTTGTTGGAATGTAGATCGTTCGTGGTCCCGCTTTACCAATAAATTTATTCAGCAGACGAATGTTAGCGAATGTACCCCGCGCCATCACGGCATCGTTTCCTCTACGCGAACCGTAAGAATTGAAATCTTTTGGCGTCAAGCTAGGAATGAAAATAATTATTAAGAATTTAGCCAGTTTGCATACATTGTCTCCATTATCTCATTGATACCAAACTCACCCTCGATTAGCTAGATATCTCGCCGCTGCTGAATTACGCGCAATACTGCCTGCTGGGCTAATATGATCGGTTGTAACAGAATCTCCAAGATTTACGAGCACTCGCGCTCTTGTAATCGATTGGATTGGAGATGGCTCCTATAAAATCATTTTTCATTTTTTTACAAATACTGGATAAGTTTTTGAATCAAAGATTGCAAAATATCTGGAAAAATAAGCATTGTACGAAAAAATGTCTCAAATAAATCCTCAATTCTATCCCACAAAACCGCCTCTCGCTCTTTCTTGGGTGTGGGGCTGAGAGTAACTTTGAAATCTTAAATGAGAACCTCTACTTTTTATTGTAGATTCGGATTCTACATCTAAAAACAATTTTGTCTAAATCTTTTTTTTCGATTCCGATTATAATTTCTGTCGCGTCCACGTCATCCTGGTAAAACTAAGAATAGATAACAAATCGTAAACATCTATGATAATTCGAAAAATATGTTTTAGACAAAAGTTGCTTTCTTCACAGTAGCATCAATAAAACATAGAGGGGGGAGGGGGTTAATTTTTGCGGGATAGAATTGCTTCCTCAAAAATATTGAGGGTTTATTTGAAACATTTTTTCGTACAATGCTTATTTTTCCAGATATTTTGCAGTTTCTGATTAAAACTCACTCAGTATAAAAATTTTACAATAAAAAAGCAAATTATTCTTCAGCACATAAATATCTTTAAAAATAATTTAAAAATTTTAACCTGACTGCTATTATTAGCACAACTCAGATAGTTTTTCTATATTAATATCTAAAATTCTAAATATGTAACATAATTTTTAAGAAGTAAAAGTTAATGTTAAGATAAAAAAATTAAATTTAAATTCTTTTCGTATTCCATAAAAATTTCAAGATCAAGCATTTATAATTTACAATAAAATTATATATCTAATTACCTTCTGCAAGTTATCGAAATAGGGTGGATTTTTAATGTATGTAGAATCAATGTCCCATGGGTATAACTTGCCCTCAGGTGCTACCAAGCTTACCCAATTGTCGCTACCATGTTCGATTTTACTGTAGACTTCTTTGAACATGGCTGGGATGACATACTTCTGTTCAACAGCTTGAATTTCTGATCTGGTTGGCCAAATATCTTGTAAAAATATTGGAGAACCATCGGCTTTGCGACCTTGTATAAATAACAGAAATGTCATAAAAATTATGCATATGTAGTATGCATTTCTTATAAAGAGTATACATAAATCTAACAAAGCGAAAATGATTTTATATTTTACCCAGTGGCTGTTTCTCAAAGTCGAAGTCTACAGTGCCAACAATGGCATAGGCTATTACTAGGAGTGGAGACGCTAAATAATTCGCCCGGGTATTCGGATGGATTCTGCCTTCAAAGTTTCTGTTGCCTGACAGAACTCCACAGCAAATGAGTTCATTCTATAAAGTATTTAACGCTGTTTTATATGCAGAGATAATGCTTATAAAAAAGAAATTATTTAATTTCATAATTAATGAATGATATGGATGACAAGCTTTGCGAAGTTTAATAGTTTTTTAATGATTTTTAAACGCAATTTTATTCAATTTATAATTGTCAACAATTTATAGAATTATTTTTACCTTTTAGCAAGAATTGAAAAAATGACAAGTAGAATTTAAATACAGCAAATTATTCTACCTTTTCAATAGTTTCGACTATAACATCAGAAAGCGGGCCGCTATTTCCAATACAAGTCATACAACCGTAACCAATGATGTCGAAACCTAACTTGGTTAGATATGGAATCACACCACTTTCCTGGAGATAATAAGTAACAACTCCAGAGCCAGGTGACAATGATGTTTTTATATATGGCTCAACACTCAAGCCAGCCTCCACTGCCTTTTTAGCAAGAAGACCTGTATTATATTAAAGTGGCAAATTTTATATTCTAATTCATATCCTTCTCTAGAATTACAATTTATATTCTTTCATAATTAAATAGTTAATAAAATTTTAATGATAAAAAACTAAACATTTGTTAGTTTTCTTACTTTTTATTTGTACAACAATGTTTCTTATCATTCTAATCTAAATTTCAAAGGATGAAACAAATTTCTTTAAATAGACAAAATGTTTTAGCTAATAATGACTATCCTAATAATAATTTAAAATTTCTATTTTCTAATTTCATTTTTAATTATATTCGAGATTTAAAATCTGTGCTTTTAAAATCTAAAAATCCATATTACATTAACAAATGCTGATAATTTTAGATAGATATTTAAAATTGCGTTAACAGATTGATTTCATTTCACGTTTTTCAATAAATCATTTGCATTAATGTAATAAATTATAAAATATTAAACGTTATGTATAGCTGTAATAAACTTTTCTGATAAAATTCATAACACACCTGCTCCAAGCATAACGCTAGGATTGCTAGTATTCGTACAACTGGTAATAGCTGCAATTACTACAGAACCATGTTTCAATTCATACTCTTTTCCTTCATAATTGAACTTCCCCACGGAATCCACCTTCGTAGGAGTCAAACCATAACCTTTGAAGCCTACCTATATAATAAAAAATTGTCATTATGTTATACATTTTTGTTTGTAAGAATTTTGTTTATATAATTAAATGTACAATGAAAATAACTCTTTTCATGGTAATAAAAAATACTCAATTTTTTAAATAATTTCTAATAAAAAGATTCATTTAGCAATTAATGCTGATTAAATTTAAATGTAAAAGAATATGCTTTGAAAAGAAAAGGTTAAATTTTTATCTCAATTTAACATACATTATAAGCTTTTGATGTATATGAAAAAACTGAATTGGATTTTAATTATGATTGAGTTAAACCACACATTCAAATTATAGATAAATATAAAGTTTAAAAATCATATATCATTTAATATTCTGTTCTTTATTCGTATATTTTTAAACGTCTTTTAAAAGTAAAAAATATAATAATCCTTCAGGAAAATATCCCTTCAGAGAAGCTACGATAAAAGTCGCAAATAATTACAAGTTAAAAATTATACGCTATAAATAATACTTTTTTTACGTGATTTATTGTTCCAAGCCATTATTTATTGTTTCATAAATTTGGCAGATTTGATGCGTCGAGTAGCATGACAGAATTCATTGCCCGATACACAATTTGCTGAAGAAGCAATACGAACTCGCAAAGCAAGATCTTTAAGCAATCACGAGGTCTATGACCTCGTGCTTACTTCATGCGTGCACAATCCAATGACGAACCAGCAATGACAAGTATTTTTAAACAAAAAACTGATAAACAAGTCATTTAATATTAAAGAAAACTAAGTCAATCAGATTATTTTTAACTAATTGTAAGTGCGACAATAAAGATACAAAACTAAGAAATGTCTATAATAATATAAAGATTCATCATATTTATTTTAAATCATAGCAATTATGAAAATAATGTATTTGTTCGTACCTTTATGGGTATTGTTTAGTATTATTTATATTTTGTAGAAATACTTCAATAATACTTGATATATTAATCGCGACCAAAATGTGCTGAACAGAAAATACAAATACTTCTTTTAACATCTTGTTCATTAAATAAAAATGATACATAATCACCTGTTAGTTTAGTATAACATTAATTAAATCAAAGGTCTTTTAAACAAAATTTTCCATTGTTTTCCGTAAACATATCCCTTTCCAAATCTTAGGCACTGTGCCTTGATAGGAAATCTGAGCTCTTTTTATATATCAGCATGCACGACAAACGATGGCTCATTTGCAATGAAATGTGTGAGCTTTGCAAAACGAATGTAGTAGGATGTTGTATCAGCAATTTCAGTGCGAGCTCTGAATATGTCTTTCAGAACTTATGCGAAGTGTGACCAAAGACTTTTGTCTTCTCCGACGAGGCGGACGGATCGATCGATCAATGGTATGTGCGTACGAATTATTTCTTTCTTCATAAATTGTCAAGTGCCATACACGCATTCTCCTATATTTTAAAGAATGAGAGTGTCATGTATTTAAGTCCACCTATATCATAAAAAATTTCAAGCAATTTTACACGTGCAATTGTTCTTATATATAGAGAATATAGAAAGATTTTTCTGATGTATAATAATCGGAAGTTTTTAAAATAAGACAAACATAGCTTGTATTCTTCAATTAATTAAAACACTAATGCAAACAACTGAATAATAATTTAATATTATTATATTTTTATATTAAAGACTCTGTCATAAAAAATATTAAAATTATCAGTTTGTAACATTTCTTAAATTTAATATGATTCAAAATTCTCATTACAGGAGTATTGATTTTAAATTGAAAGAAATTTATTACATATTATAATTTGATTTTGTTTAATCTAAAATTTTTGAGTTTATACCAACATATATCCATTAAAGTATATAAGTATACATTTTATCCATTTTCGATATTAACTTCAATCGGAATTGAATTTCACGCGGAAGAAGCGTTAACTTTATGATTCAGTGGATGAATTTCTTCGACAGATGTCCTTGTGCCTGTCATAGGCCAGGTAACGCGATGCCAATGTTGAACATTTCGAATAGAAATCGATCGACACGTTCTTAAACACGTATTGTTTCCGTTCGTTGAGCGATCATTCGCTGTAGTTTGCCTATCGGATTAAGACCGCGACTTTCTCGATATGACCACGAGTTAAATATCATATTCACGTAATAAATATTTTTTTACATTTCTGTGTGTGCTTTTCGTATATTCATTGAAAATTTCTGCAGTGCTACGAAAACAGATTCAACAGTAATTCAGTATGCACTATTGTAAAAGTAACATAATTTGAAACATAATTTGTTATAATTTTTAGTTTCTTATGAATTATTCTTAATTAAAAACTTGATGTTAAAAACTGTGATAAGGCTGAACCCAATAGAAGTTCAGAAGCAGGTCAAAAATAGGGAAGAAAATTTTTATAAAAGATCCACCGATGAATACAAGAGTTAGTAATTGCGAAAATCCATTTACTGTTGTGAACGAGTGAACTCAGATATTATCGAATTTTTTACTAGTGTGATTTTCATCTATAACTTGTGAAAATATCATAGTTTGTTAGCATTGTGTTCTACGATTCCAAAGATGAAAAAATTTTGACGATCGTTGGAAACATTACCAACAAATAATTATCGTGAGTATTCAATTATGCATATATAATTTTGGACTACCTGTCCAAAGTTTCATCGTGAGTAGGACACAGCTTTGAGTATTTGAAGAAATACTCCAATAGGTGAAATCGTTCTCAATTTTTCTGAAATAATCTGAAATACTTCTGAAATAGCTGAAATTTCCTCAATTTCTTTTCAATAATTGAAAGAGAAAAATTTTTATATTTAGAAAAGAAATTGTACAGAATTCATGGATTGATATCAGCGTTGTGTAAGAGGATTATACTATTGGATGCGATCGTAGCCGGTAAAGTTGTAATGGAAACTTCACCGGGTGATGATTGCATCCAATATCAAATCCCTGTACATCTAACGTTTACAGCTATATGCATATCGCTCTGTTAAGTATTGTTGTTAGGGTCGAGTATGTGACTGGTACACAAATAAGAAAAAAAATTTGTGACTAGATCATATACTCATCTTTAATGGCAAGAAATATCACCTGAAGATTCAGTTCACATCTCGTTCATTTATCTTTGGTGATCTAACTATATGTTGTATCGAAATATCATAAAGCTAGATCAGCAAAGGAAAGATGCTCGAGACATAGCAACACGGGATATTGTCGGCGATCACATATCAACGATACAGACACATTTTTTGCAGGAGTAATTTAATGTTAGTATTATTAATGCATGTGAAATAGTATATATTTAATAGTATAAAAGATAATCCCAAAATTTGCGCATTCAGAATACAGGATATGATATTTTATGCTAAAACAATTTTTTCCTTTTGCAAAATTACGTTTGATAAGTAGTTTTTGCAGGAGAGCAAGTTGAAATTACCAAATAAGCACAAAAATTATATATCGGACGCAATTTTGCTAAAGGAAAAAGTTGTTTGTTTTAATATAAAGTATGTTCTATACTCCAAATGTGCGAATTTTGGGACACCCTGTGTATTTTTCGAGCTTGTTTTATCGCGGCATTAGTATATCAGAATTTTTGTCTTCATTATAAACTGATATATAAAAATTGCTGGAGTCTTCTAAAAAAAAAAAAAAATGAGTGCCTTTGATTATATTAAATTCACATATATTGTAGATTGTCGTGAAAGCAAATAACTTTTAGTCACAGAGTTCAAAGGGACTTTTATTGTGATATGTTAATACAAGCTAATCATATCACAGTATAAGTTACCTAGTTCTCTGTCGGTTATTTTCATTTTTTGATCGTACATTTTTTTCTAGCAAGAGAGTACCACGCAAGCTTTTTAGAAAAAAAAAAATAGGATTAAATTCATTTAGCGCTAGCTGGCAAAACAGAGGTACAGCATGAGATGGATATAATCCAGTTTGATTTACATTTTACAGTCACTGGGTAATATTCGTCCCTTGTATGTACTAAATAATCATCTTTCTTAGAGCGCTCATATTAGCATTCTAAATTTATCATATTGTTACAATTACTCGAAGTGTACGAATTGTCGATACAATTAATATTATTATTTATTTTATTAAGTAACAAAATATGGACTGCAGCAGATGAAATAGATTTGCTTGTGAGTACAATCTATTTCGGAAATGTTTAAGAGTTACCAACCTTGTTTACGAGGCAATTTCTGAAGTCTATTTGCATGTCGGATACTGAAACTCTATCATGAGGTCTTTTAGGTCCGCTGACACTTGAGACTACAGTGTTCAAATCCAAAGTGACTACCTCGGAAAAGATTGGATCTTGGCTCGAGTCATCATAATTCCTTAACATGCGTACGTTTTCAAGATATTTCTCAATCTTTTCAATGTGTTCTTCAGATCGACCTAGATAATATAGAAAAATATATTTATATATTACATCAAAAGCCATCATATCATAAAAGATATTTATAAAAAATAAATAATTACTGATAGAGAAAATTTTACCTGTTTGCTTGAGATATGCTAAACTTTGTTGATCCACTGCGAAAAAGCCTATGGTTGCACCATATTCCGGGCACATATTAGAAATGGTAGCACGATCCGCGATACTTAGCTGCGTTACGCCTGGCCCAAAAAATTCGACAAATTTTCCAACCACTCCGACTTGTCGAAGATTCTGCAAAATATTATAAGTTTATAAGATTATATAACTGACTTATTAATATTATTTATATATAAAATATATAGTATATTCCATTATATATAAACTTTATTTATTAAGAAATAAGTAAAATTCTATTTATAAAAACATATAAAACATTTAATATTACAGTAAAAATATCTCTCTAAAAAGCTTCTATATTTTTACAAAGCTTGCCCAAAAAATTCTTACCTTTGTAATAGTTAAAACAAGATCAGTAGATGTGGCATATTGATTCAATACACCTTCTAATTTATATCCTACGACTTGTGGTATTAACATAGAAATTGCTTGACCAAGCATAACAGCTTCTGCTTCAATACCTCCAACTCCCCATCCAAGTACACCCAGACCATTGACCATGGTAGTATGAGAATCAGTACCAACTACACTGTCAGGATATAGAAAATTGTTGGAGTCAAATACCACTCTTGCCAAGTATTCTAAATTCACTTGATGCACGATACCGCTTCCAGGAGGAACAATTAACATATTTTTAAATGCCTTTGCACCCCATTTAAGAAACATGAAGCGTTCTTTATTTCTCTCAAATTCGAGTTCTTCATTTTTTTTTATGGCATCATTGCTGAAACATGCATAGTAATAATAGATTTATATAAACCATTATAGGCAATATAACACAAAAATAAAAAAAGATTCTTGGATTTTTCTTATTTGTATCTCTTTCCACAATATTATCAAACATATTACATAAAACTTTTTCTTTTCTTGTAACATTTCAGCAATATTAGAGCTTCCAGATTATTTTTTTATTAGTTTATGATGACCTTTAATCCTCTCCATTATTTAAAAAAATCAAAACACACTTGATAAAGCATACTTGATGAACTACCTTCTAATAAAATCCTACCTTCTAATAAAATCAGCCTGTATTGAATGATCGATTACAAGGTCTGATGGACAAACTGGATTAATTTTATTAGGATTGCCACCGAGTTTCTTTACAGCATCTCTCATCGCTGCAAAATCCACAACTGCCGGTACTCCAGTAAAATCCTGTTTGTAATTGAATAAACAGCAAGAAATATATTTTTTGCACATGACTAAACTCAATAAAATATGGAATTTTGAAGATACTTCTTTCTCTACCTGTAATATAACTCTCGCAGGCTTAAAGGCCACTTCGACTCCATCTTGTTGAAGGAATTGATTATTTTCCCAATCCAAAATTTTCTCAACATCTAGTTTTGTTACTTGGAAATTGTCGCAATTACGGATAGCACTTTCCAAGAGAACTCGAATAGAAAATGGTAATCTGTCTGTAAGGCCAATACATATTAATATTTATTCATTAGATGTGAAATAAGACAAAAACTTACCATATTTTGGGTCTAAACTGCCAATATCATAATACTGGTAATCTTTCAATCCAATTTTAATGGATTTTAATAGACTCTTGTAAGGATTTGTTTCTGAAATAAAATTATATAGTTTATTTTATTGTAAGTTAAAAAATGTATGACACAAAATATATTATTTTTATATTTTTATTATAATACTGTTAAAAAATTATAAAATTTAATAGCATAGAAAGCAAAATAAAATTCCAATTTAATTTCTATTAATATATTTTCTTTCCCTTTAAATTTAATTAATGTATTCCCAATAATAAAAATATATAAACAAACATTTAAAAAACTACAGTTGCATCTTCAAAATTTAAAATTTGTGTCTTTCTTTACATATTGCAACTTTGAACATTAATTAAAATATCTGCCTAAATTTGTGTTACAGTGAATATATATAAGAAATTATAATATTTTATGGTACTCTTCGCGTTTATATTAATACATAACTCTATAAAAATAAGTATTTTTTAAATTCTAAATGTTTTATTTTTTTATATGTTGCAACTTTCATCCTCACGTAAAATACCCATGAATTTTAATTTCTTTAAGTTCGAATATTATTATGAAATATAATTAATGTTTTTCACGAATTAATATTTTTCACTGGAATAAATTGATCTAATGCAATGAGTTAACGATAATAAATTCGTTGTCTTCACTTGTTTACATTTCATTTTTTTAACAAAATAATACCAACAAACAAGTATACATCTTTCTACTTACCAGCCATGATTGTCACTGAACAAGTCACGTCGGCCCTATTGCACGATACGTATATAGCGCTTATATGGCTTATACCGAGTGTCCCAGAAAGAATGATATTCGCAATATACGATTTCCTTAACAATTTTTCGTCAACACAATCACGTTGCGCAAACGCGGAGCGATTCTGTGAATGAATTATTTTTCTTTTCAAATCGAAATCAGGCACTAAAAGCGCGAAAACATAAAAAAAAAGGAACGGAATGAAATGAAAGTTTCATCAGGTTGTGTAATGTAACACCTCTCACAAGTTAATTCGCATAATTCTCTCAATTACGACGGAGAGGAAGGGCAAAGTTCAGTTACCGTGTAATGAGATCATTAAGCGACACTAGGTACATTGATCACGTGGTACGTACATGTGCGTACGTGTATATGGCGCGATATATCGCGAGACGCGAATATCGCGATCTGTCATGTCATACCGTCAACCGTCACATCAGCAAACTGACACAGACAGCAGACTTCAAGCGGTATTTGCCAATATTTATGTGATAACATAAGATAACACGGCTCTCTCTTCGACGTCGAATTAATTTTTCAAGGAAACTCTACAAATCTCGCGTGTTGATTGGTTTTGCAAGTGTCGTGAGACTCGAAGTCCGAAGATGGAACGAAACTTGGTGAAAACATTGGATGACACGTAAGCGTTATGGGGCATATAGGTTAGGAAATCTTCCTCGATATAAGTTTTTAAATATTTTTTAATTTTTATCCTATAATAAATATTATTATATTGTGAATATTATTTAGGCTCGGTTTTTTGTTGTTTTATTTTTGTGATATAAAAATTGTATTTTTCTAGCTATGGTTAGCGAGTAAAATTACCACTACAAAAATTAGTTTAGTGATCATTAATCATAGTTATAGATGCACAATTTTTAATGTTATTAAATTTTAATGTTATTAAATGAGTCTAAATACAAGTTAAAAACTGAGCGTTATTTAACATTTGTGTATTTTACATTTGTGTATCTATCTTCGTTTTCTTGAGCATTACATTAGTTATTATCATTCTTGTTTATTTGTTTAGTAAAGTATTATTGTACTATATAGGCATGACAAGGAAGGAATCATTGGCTGTATTTTGGCTGATCACGCTGGTCTCTGTCTTGGAGGTAATAAATTATCAAAGATCTAAATAAAAAAATTAGATATTAAAAAATGATATGAAAAAATTTCAAGCATTCGTATGACCTGCATAAAGTTGTAAACTTTTGTAGTTAAGGGCGATGCATCAAGCGATAGTGCTGGGTTGATAGCGGCCATAGCGGATCTAGTTGCAAAATTGGAACCAAAATCTGGATCACCAATTATATCGCTTCAAAATGATAACAAGTAAGCAAAATAATAATTTTACGATATTTTTAAATATAAAATGAAAACTTGCTTGAATTTCAGACAGTGTATTATACTTCGTAAGGAACCTGTAGTTGGTGCTATATATAAAGACATATCGATTTGAAATAATCACTGTTATATAAGTGTGGCTGAACTTATAATATTATATTTATATCCAAAATGCAATCTTTTTTTACAAAAATATTTAAGTATCAAGTATACGTGCGAATTGTTAATAAAAAAAATTTAATAGATATGTGGCTCTCTCTCTCTCTCATCATATAAGGATTTATAGTCAATTTTAACTAGTTGTACGAAAATTGTGTGTGTGTGTGTGTGTGTGTGTGTGTGTGTGTGTGTAATCTTTTAACATTTTACAAGATCTTACAATGAATCTATAGTTGATTCATATATTAAATAAAATAATTTATATTACACGAGGGTTTCAGTCGCTCTTTTTCTGTTTATTTCTTCTTTCGTACCACTTGCTTGTGGCAAGCTGGATTAATTCATAATTTTCGTATAACCAAGACATAAATACAATCATAAACATTATTATGCCAACTAATAGGTGCAATATTTTTTCACTTGGGAAGAAGTAAGTCTGAAATAACGGAAGAGATTACTGCTACGCGATTTTAGCGTACATACATATAAAATTACATCGTGAATACTTTACGTGTGATAAATTAGTGGCGAACGCTGCAACAAGTAGACATGTGGAGAACATGGGCTTTGGTACTAGTCCGCGTAATGGACGATAGACTGTGTCTTGATGTCTCTTATTAATGAATATCACCGAATGTATGATTCTCAGGCTCATGTTCACGCAGTTGCCGAGAATAAAGCCGACCGGACCAAACCAGATAGCAAACAGATATGATGCGCCCAAGAATGTGATCGACTGGTAGACCATGATCAAGTTGCTCTTATTTATGGTCGCATTGTCGGCTGTTGCGTTAGTGTAACATTCGGTTACGCCATTGATTCCTAACAGTAACACGGCGAGACAGTGTGCTCTTAGCAATAGAACAGGTAAGGGTAAAATCAACTTTGAGCCGCCGTACAACCAGAGCAACAGACTCGAATAAGATTGACCGAATACTAGAACAACCAAACCAATACATGTAACAACAGAACACAAATGTGTCAATACATTTACACTCTCTTGTACTTTCACCTGAAAATATCATATTTTATAAATAAGTACATAAAATTTTATAGTAAACATGAAAGGATATAATAGACACTCACTGGATTTTGATCAGAAATCGTTTTATCCCTTTTCACCATCTGTGTGAAATAAAAATAACCACTATCTTCGATTGGACGGAAAATAAATCTAGCAGCTAGCGAGCCCATATTATTCACTATCTCATAGACTCCCTTAAAGAAAGAAAAAAATGAGCATCTAATGACGATATTGGAGTATACGCAAGTGTCCTAAAATTCGCGAATTATAATATTACAATAAAAAAGATCTTAAAAAATGAAGTAAGAAAATTATTTATAAATTCTTATTTTAAGCAGTAATTTTTTTAGATAAGAGTTTAAATATGGCTAATTATAAATTTTATATGTAAACAGTCACCTGATCATGAGTCGTGCATACCATATTGTAGTGAGTACATTTGAACATGCTTATTAATACTACAATACGGCACGTGCGATTAATGGACAAATGGCCATTTAAACGTAACCTAATTGACCATATTTAAACTATTATTATTTCAAAAATTATTGTTAAAAATTATTGTCAAAATTTATGAATAACTTTTTTACTTAATTTTTCTTACTAGAGAACTTTCTTACTACAATATTTTGATTACAAATTTGGGAAATATTCTGTACATTGACACAAACCTGTTCTGTAAACGTTAATACTGGCATTATAGTCATGATCAATCTTTCGCCTTCCGTCAAAATCTGTTTTAGAATTCCTTGCCTAAAGAAGCTCCACGTGAGATTAGTCAATTTCGTATCAAAGTACGAATCCTACGGAGTAACTGTTGTATTTTTCTTACGAAACAATAATATAACAATGCAATTATAATACATACATTATTTTTTAGCTGACAAGGTAAAAAATCTTCTATAGTATGAAAGGGAAACTCTCTTATTACATATTCATCGCTGTTATCTTTCAAAGACATTCTTCGTTTCTGTGACCACTTGTTCAATTTCTTGATATGATAATGAAAATATGCATAATGACTAGTTGTATAAAATATTGCCGCAACAAGTTGAGCGATGCCGAACGCAAGTAATGCGTTCTCAGGATAATATAATATTAGTGGGACAAACGTCATAGTGCGAATAACGATCATGATCGTATCCAGAATTATCTGGAAGAACAAAGCAGTAAAATACTCATTTCTTGAAAATCTTTTATCTTTTGTCTTACTTTAAGCCTAACGAAGAGAAATGCGCTTGCGACTAATTGAACGACTAAGGAAGACAGTTCTATAACACATGACAGTCCAACTGCCCAAACTGCAAATGTGTAATATGGTGGTAATATCTCTGTGGTGGAGAGCAAGAACAACCAAATGTATCCAAATAGGAAAGACATTACAATGCATATGGGTACTCTAAAACACATTAATTAATTCATAATTTTATTCAAAGAGAACAATTGAGTCTCTCAGAAAACAAACTGATGGATTCTATATTTTTCTATAATTTCTTAATTTCAATAGTATGATTAGTTTTATAACTTCATCCATTTTTATATGCTTCTTATTTCATGGGATTGATCAGTATAGTTTCTGAGATGATCAATTATCATGTAATTAAAAAACTAACGTCAGCCATAGTAGATTTATAACTTGTGCCCAATTATGCTCTGCCATGTTAGTCAGACATGCTTTCACAAATGGCTCGCGTGATAAGAACAGTATCATAGATTCCAATAAGAGTAATCTCACATTAATGACGCCTAGGATTGCCTGGCCCACATGACGAACAACAAATGCGTTCAGAACAAATGTAACGCAGCGACAGAATATCTGTGGAAGAAGAGTTTTTCTAAAATTTTATATGACATAGTATTTGTCAATACAAAAGTAGTGTCTCTAATCACTCTTAGATTAAAACGAATGCTTCAAAGTACTCGGATTTGCAAATAAAACTGCTATACCGGTTTTATCAACGTACCTGAAATATAATGCTAAACGAGGCATTCTCCAAGCTGCTCTTCAGGATATTCGGCGGCATCTTCAGACCGATTCGACAGAAGCATGTGTGAGAATGTTTCGAGATTCCCGCCGGGAGATGTAGAGAAACATTAACGTAGCCCCCTTTCCCAGGTTAGGTAAGGTTATGTGAGAAAACTACGATCTATTATGACCACAGGGACAATCAGGATAACGTTCACCAATCATCTTCTCGGTTTCGTATGTATTACCAAGTCTTTTGTTTGTATAAAGTTCTGTCACAGTGGAAAAAGAAAGTGACCGTAATTAGCGTGATAATATTTTGTAATTATAATGTAACCACGTCGAAATGCGTGGCAATACAGACGATACAATTGCAGACGCAGACCGCGTAGACAAGATAGATCATAAGCAGACGTTATGGGTTATAGATATTTACACGATATTTTTCTGCTGCAGAGAGAAGCGTCGTGTAAACTGAGTAAACTGACCTTGTCGCCGATTGAAGATGATGACTAAAATTCGACTAATTGTAAACTTCGATTAATTTAATCAGCTTACTTCGATTAATTTGTTAACTCATTCACTATTTTTTTGATATAGATCTATTAATTAGAGAAACAAAGAATTATGCAGGTTACATTTGAATAAGTGTCTAATTTTTTATCGACGTAAATATATATTTCCAAACATTAAAAAGAGTTCACATACAGGTGGTTTGTTTTCTGTTGTTGCATTAGAACTCTCTTTGACTCTTTTTTTCAATTTTCTCGCTTTCGAGACAAATATCAAACGTATACTTTTCTCACTTTAAGTTCCAAAAGTGCACAGTAATTTAACTATAGAAAACAAACCTATGGATTTAAGTCTTCTACAATGTGCTCTTTGTTTCCTGTTTCTTGCTTTTTTCCCTTTTACAACCGCTTTATTAACAATTGTATTGCTATGTATTTCTTGCTATGTATTTCTTGTTTCTTTCGAAATTCGTTAACTTTTATCTCGGATGATATAAAAAAATAAAAAAACGGATAAGGCCCGATTGCATCAACTTTGATTTTAAATGAGGCTTAAAATTCTTTTTATCTCTGTCTCTTTTCGGCTTTAAAATGAGACAGATAGAATTTTAAATCTCGCTTAAAGTCAAAATGACATTGATGCAAATTGGGCCTAAGACGCAAAAAGACAAGATGTAAAAAATAGCAAAAAGCAAGAAACAGAAAAAAAGCATATTGTAGAATGGGAGCTTTAAAAACGCTTATGGTGAATTCAACACTACACTTCGCACTACACTGGATCAGTGCATATTAAAAGCTGCTTCATACATAAAATATCTCAATGATATAATCATCTTTGACAATGATATACATATATTTTAATTGTTAAATAACGTGACAATATCATTAGTAATATTCAGGGTTGGCAACTCATAAACTCATAAAAATAACTTGTTACCGTTACTGCTCTTTTTGCTAAAAAAAATAATTCGTTCTCATTACTCGTTATTCATTTGCAAAAATAACTCATTATCGTTATTGTAATAACGAGTCGTTACTTTTTCATTTCTTTTTTTTCTTGACTAATAGAATATTGTATACAGATTTTTGCGGTAAATGTAAAAAAAATGTCAAAATTCTATTTTTTAGTAGAGAAATAGAGCTCAAAAAGTAAATATTGTTATTTTCATGAATGAAATAGATACTGTCATATCGCATAATGTATACTGCATTGTTTATAATTTTTATACTTAAATAAATTTATTTTTCGTTAATTTTAATAAGATATTTTTAAATTATACGTTTAACTCTTAATACATACACAATTTTCTTTTATTGTGCATGATGGATCGCTTGTATGTGGTCAATTTCCATAATTTTTCCAAATATAAAAATTATGAATAGATATTTATATATATATATTTTAACATCTTTAAGAAATATTTATGAAGTTGTACATTTAAAAAGGAGGAAAGAATTATTTAGCCAAATGCAGTATTTCGAAAAAAAGAAACAAGATACGAATGACGCATCATGAATACTTTAAGGATAAAATGATATAATAAAAAAATAGTATTGTTTGTAATCTGCATTATAAACATATATTTAATTTGTAAGATATGACAGAAAAAATTTTATTTAAAAAAATTAAATATATTGTAAAGATTATATCTGAGTTAATCTATATGTGTAAATACAATGAACTGTAAATACAATGAAAAAAAGATGATTTAGATTGCGTGATTTAGACTGCCAATCAGACTGTTAATGTTTTCTAGGGTTATAGTTAATCAAAATGTGTTACACGACTTAACTTTTACATAGTTAGAAATAAAGTATCGAAAAAAATAATTAATAAAATCGTTACCATTACCCCCAAAATATAATTGCGTTACTATGAACGTTACTCAGAAGAAAAATGTAATGTCGTTATCTATTCGTTACCGAAAAAAGTAACTTATAACGGTAACAACGTTACAAATAGCGCGCAATTACTTGCCCTGGTAATATTATTAATCGTTCAAAATATTTATAATAATATGTTATTTATTAATTTCATGCAAAGCAGCTTTTATTAATATGCACTGATGTAATATTGTGTAAGTGACCGAATTCGCTATTACTTTCTGAGATAGGATTTTTTAAATAATTACTTAACATATCAAATAATTAATAGAAAAATAATAGAAAACAAGATAAAATTTAACACACGGAAATAAATCAAAATGTGTTTTATATGTATAGCTTAAAAAAACAAAATAAAATTTAAGAGAAAAAGATTTGTTTATAATTTATAATTTTTATGAATGTTTTTAAATGTTGATTGATGGGATATGTGTCTAAAATATTTGACACTTTATTTAAATACACCTTGTATAGTTAGAAATATTATTTTAAATAATTCTTTCAATTATTGAGAGAATTATAATTACTGCAGATTAACTGAAATTTGACCGCTCTTAATTGATTGATGTTCGTTATTTTTAATTTATGCAGACCTTTCCTGAATTGATGTCTAGGGATAGGATAAAAAAATATTTTCGAAGAGAATTATTACCCAGTAAATTGAGAATGAATTAAAATTGATATGTCATGCTGATAGTTTTTATGATTTCATCCGCAACGATATTAATATCGATAATTACGAGTCATTGCATTGTTGTAAACTTGCTGAACATTTTCCAAAGAAAAATTATCTTATAAACGCGTTTTTGCTTGCCTCTTGTATTCTTATAGGTAACTTTTTTCTTACCGTTTAAAGTCTATGCTTTATTACTTTGTCATAAAAAAAGAGAGAGAAGGGAGAGGCAGGGCGCTAGAGAGAGAGTTTGAAAAAGTATAATAGAATATTTAAATGAAATACGGCATCACAATTCACTAATGTGATGGTTGAGTAATTTATGTTTATATCGCTTGAAGACTGAAATAGCTTGAAATCCGAATAGCAAATTGCTAATATGAACGATTTTTTGCAACAGGATTACGTAAAACAGGAAATGATTTTGCAACAAAGAATGGTAGATTAACAAACATTAAATCGCTTATCTCACAGAATCTTACAGAAATGAAACGTGTACATGTCGCAGTGACAGAAAAACAAAGTGATATTGATGTGATATAAAGCGATAAGAATGCGATCCAGTCCAGAAATTGGTATGTGATAGATATAGATATTATATACAAAAAAAATTTGTCAGTAAAATAAAAAATCTATGAGAAATATTTAATTACAACAGAAAAATAATTTTTCTTGATTCGTAAAATACTTTTATTACATAAATGTTATACACACTTTGAGTAATAATAAAAAATCAATTTTGCATGTAGTTTTTTAATTTCCGTGAAAAAATTATGGAAAATAAGTGTTAATGAATGATGCACGAATGGGAATATGTTTTAAGAGAGAGAGATTTATAAATGAAAAAGAAGAGCATTTCTAAAATTCGATTTTTGGCAAAAACTGTAAGGCAAAAATGTATGAATATTTATAAATCCATATGCATTAATCCCAAGCGTCAACCTTTTGTATTACCAAGAAAAAAATGAAAAAAAACAATGTTCTCAGAAAAAGACATCAATAAAATTTCGAAAGAAAAATATAATTTTCATTCTTTTTTTGATGACCGTTAGAGGATTCATCTTTCTGAATTAGTTTTTAAATGATTAAAGCTTGAAGCATAACTGACAACGACAATATTTCGTTACGATAGGAATAAGGATTTTCTTTATTTAAGGTTTTTCTTGGGTGTCATTGTTATGATAATTTTCGATTTTCGAAGAAAAAAATGTAGGAATAATATAACCATCTCCAATCACAAAAAAATTGTACTCTCCTTTTCTGGATATACAATTCCATGAAATTCCTTTCTTTTCAAGGAGAAAAAGAAATTCTCTAAAAATTACATTCCTAGTTTTTCAGGTAATAAACTCTGAACTGGTCAAAGAAGAAGGAAACTGCATGAGAACGTTAACAAGGATAGATGTCCATTTTAGAGAAGGAAGGAAAGAATCAACGGGCGATCAGCTGATCGCTACCGCATTGTTCCTACAATTTTGCCATGGCACGTGATATTTTTTCGACGGTCCGTAGCAACCGTGATGTCAGGTAATAAGAAAGATGCCCCACAGAACATCCACAGAAAGAAACGAAACTCTCAAATTAACGGATGTTCCTTAATAGTGAATTTAGGAGAATTTAATCGCGCATTAAGAAGTGTATATCAAGAGGCTACGTCGTGATAAAAGGCATACAATATCGTATACAAGCGATTAAAGATTAGTAAGACGTCACGTTAGTGGATTAAATATTTTATAAAAATATTTTATCGGGTCAAGTTTAGTTCAGGCAAGATCACATGTTACATTTTTACATTTTTCTAACACAAGAATATTTCATGTATGGCAGCCTTTATAGTTTATCGAGATGGTGCGTGCTCGGCAAGATCGAATTATACGTGCGACTGCGAACGCGAACGCAGTGTTTCCTCATAGTAGCATTTCCGTCGACGTCCCGTTCATTGTACAGTTATCGTATTGCCGGGGTATTATTTAGACAGCACCGAGGTAGTCGCTGTAGTCAGTGTAGTCGTCATTCACTTCGCTCGTCGCAGGTCGTGGTCAGTCCGGTCAGTCGTGATCAGTCGGACGGTGCGAACGGAACGGCGGAAAGGAAAGAGAGCGTCCGGGTCGTGGTGTGTATTAACTTGTGCCGTTCTTGATGATTCTCGATGCTTTCACGCAAATCTGATGAGTAAGTGTCACGCCGGCCTAACGTGAGACGTCACGCCACCGTCGTTCGATCGCTTCTCATGGCGAGTTCTTGCATCGCTAAACGCGATTTCTCGGCTCGACGTGACGTTTGACCATCGACGGGGTGACGACGACGCGACTGACTGTCATCAATAGAGCATCGTAAAGTAGTTGGTGCATTACAATGAGCATTCAGCGGACTCAACAGTTGAATGAGCGTTTGCTGTATTATTGGTATATTCTTTTAGATCATCCAATCAAAATTTTAGATCTAGAAGAATACCTCAATAGCAGCGAGCGCTCACTCAACTGTTGAGTCTACTGAACGCAGCCAATCTTCTTTTGAAGATGCTTGTTGCAACGAGCGTTTTGAGAATCTTGTCATTGTAAGATGCTGCTGACAATAACTCGGCGAACGTTAAGAGTAGTCGACGCAATTTGCAAAATGAGAGCAATGTCATGATAGAAGATTGATCGCTTGGATAATTAATTATTTATACGTACGAGTTTACGTAACGATATCGCGCGTCTATGCTTATCGTTTAAATATAGCTAATGAATGTTTAGAAGGGCGCTTTCATACTCGCGCGTGTAATCAAAACATAATTTCAACCGTTTAGCACGGCCAATCTACTCGTTGCTTTGATATTGTAATATTTCAACAGAAACTGTATTTATATATTATTGAGATATTATTTACAATATAATTATTACTTTCAAGATTTTGTTTTGTGTTCAAAAAGATAGAGTTGTTACGTACAATTGTAAATTAAATTGTAAATTAAGAAAAAGATTCTTATTTTCGGTCAAAACAAATCTTGGTACTTGATATATGCAAATTTACATAAATATATTTTTCAATAAAATATATATAATAAACAATAACAAATGACTAATGATAAAAAAACCAATTAAATTTGTATTTAATTCAATCCCAATAAATATATATAGTGTGAAAACAGATTACAATAAAACGATTTAAAAAATGGATAAAAATGTGCATATATCATGAACTTGTGTAACGTTACTTATGTAAATATATTCCTGCATTTCGTGTCATGTGTGTTTCATATTGTGTGCGCAAAAAGATGATCTTTGACTTCTGGCTTAAAAATAATTCTTTGCATCCAAATGATTTAAAGTTTTAAATGCTCTCCACATTTGGATTATGAAAAAAAAATCATTGATTATTAAAAGAAATATGAATTGTATTTGCATAATGTTTTCAACATAATGTCATAAAAATAGACACATGAGATATTTTTCGTTTGAAATTATACTTACAAAATTGTTTTTAAATGTATGTATCTTTTTCAGCGAATACATTATTTATCATAACAGAGAGATCTGCAGTAAACTATTCTATTCTGAGCAATGAGTCCGCAAAGCCATAAGAATAATTTAACTCCAAAAGACATGCAGTCTAACGGATACTCTGCTGCCAATACCATGGCCAAAGAAGCAAGGAATCATTCATCTCCTTGTGAGTCAGTGGATTGTATGTGTGCTTAGATTGCCAATTTTTTACTTTTTATTAGATACTATGTTATATGCTGCATCGTTTGCAAATGTGTTTGGTATTTTATACCTTGCATCATTTATAGATTATAATTTTTAGTAGATTATAATTTTTTCAAATTTTTGAATATGAAAATGAAACGATTGACTATATCAGGCCTGTCCAATTTGAGCTCCGGAGTAAAAACACAAAGCATCGACGCAAAAAAAATTCAATGTGAGGAAGATTTCATGGACTGTAAAGTATTGATGAGTGTCACTCAGACTCATATCAATATTTTACAATCTCCGAAATCTTACACATATTAATTTTTTTGTGTCGATGGCTTTGTGTTTTGGCTCCGGAGCTCAAATTGGACACATCCTGATTATATAATATAAATAACTAAGCAACGATTTATCAATTCAAACTGACGAGTATAGTGTCCACGCGATACACTATTTACTTTATATATCCGCAATATTTTCAATGCTTTTATTATATAACTATTTGCAAATATAATTATCGATAATTTAATCTTTATTCAAATTTATTTTAATGAAAGGCTGACTATTAATTATCAGTATATTAGTTCATTTTATTATCAACTTTTAGCTAAGAGTAGAAGTCGAAATTAATGAAACTGTGAATATTATATCTGGAAAAGACTATATACATATAAACTGGAAATACTAATACTGTGTCTATTATTATTGTCTGTATCTATACTGTTATCTAATATTATTGTACTTGAATGATTATATGCATTGGGAATACTGCCTCTATATTATATCTAACGCTACGAAGAGTTATATACAATAATTATTTTATATTATTTTATCGCACGAATATCTACACTTACTGGCTTGTGAACATCACTGCTTAAATTTTTCTAAAAAGTATCAAATGTTGAATTTTGTTAAGCTAAATAATATTCGTAACAAAGTAGATGATGCTTGCGACAAAAATGTTATCTTCAATTCGCTTGATTGTCATCTAAAAAAATATTTATAATTAGATAATAATATAAATATTTATAATTCTTTCTTACTATATATATATATATATATATACTATATATATATATATATATATATTTATATTTTACCACAATTTTCTGCATGATATGACATTATTAATAATCACTCTCTAAAAATTTAATCTTACCATTTTTGCAAAATTGTGCTTTTTTTTAATTTCTAGTGATCATTGATTTTTTTTATAAAAATGTACTTTTAACATATTTTTACACAAATCACAAGATAAAATACTAATTGTAAAATATTAATCATAACATTATTGTTGCAGCAATGCCTTGGTTTGGAATGGACATAGGTGGTACATTATGCAAATTAGTGTACTTTGAGCCAAAGGATATAACGAGAGATGAAGCAGATGCAGAAGTTGAAATATTGAAAAATATTCGTCGATATCTCACTAAAAATTCGGCATATGGAAAAACTGGCCATCGTGATACGCATTTACAAGTAAACATTATTAAATATTTAACTTGTACTTTCTACAATTTATTAATTATATAAATCTGTTGATAATTAATTTGACGATGTTATCTGTTTCAGATGGATAACATTTGTATTAGAGGTAGACGAGGAACCTTACATTTTATTAGATTTCCCACAAGTGAAATGGGAAATTTTTTAGCATTAGCAAAATCAAAAGGTATGGCAAATCTTGTGACTACTGTTTGTGCCACTGGGGGTGGTGCTTTTAAATTCGAAGATAATTTTAAAAAGGTTTGGAAAATTATCTATCTTTGCCTTTGCCTTATAATTAAGTTTGTTCGATTTGCTTACACTTTTTATACTCAGAATCTTCGTTTTCTCTCTTCAGCGCCAAATATATATCTATCTCATTTTAATGTAAAAAGTGTAAAAAAGTGTAAGCAAGTTGAACAGACCAAATTGCAACATGATAATTATTAAAATAATGAAATATCTTTGGCAGGAAGTAAATATGAATTTGGCAAAATTTGATGAATTAGATAGTTTAATACGTGGGATGCTCTACATAGAGACTACGAATCCACATGAATGCTATTATTGGTCAAACCCTACCGATGACAGCAAATGCCAAAAAGTACCCTATGACTTTTCTGAACCATATCCTTTCTTGGTAAGAGTATAAAAATATTTTTTATTGTGCGTTTTTAATTGGTGAAATTACCGATTGATTATTTTTTGCAGCTTGTTAATATAGGCTCCGGAGTAAGCATACTAGCTGTATATGGACAAGAAAATTTTAAAAGGATATCTGGAACAAGGTAAAATGCGTGTACGTTATATTTTGTAGTTTTAAGATATTTATTATTAAGTAATATCAGTACATTTTTTTTTAATTATAGCTTAGGTGGTGGTACATTTTTGGGATTATGCTGTCTTCTTACTGGATGTAACACTTTTGAAGAAGCAATAGAACTAGCAACAGGCGGCGATAATACAAGAGTGGATAAATTGGTTAAGGATATATACGGCGGTGATTATGGTCCTTTCGGTCTTCCTGGAGATTTAGTTGCGAGCAGGTATGTACAATTGTAAAGCAATTATTAATTCCTATTCTAAGATGTAATTTCTTTATTTTGATTCTTATTTTGTATCACCTTTTTTATTATTTTTAGTTTTGGACAAATGAATTCCAAAGATCGTAGAAATACTGTCACAAAGGAAGATCTGGCGCGTGCAACTCTTGTTACTATTACAAATAATATTGGTTCTATCGCGCGTATGTGTGCTGTTAATGAAAAAATTGAAAGGGTAATAAAAATATATAATTTGTTATAATATTATATAATATTATAAAGTGGTTATATATAACAATTTTTGTTTTTAGGTTGTATTTGTAGGAAATTTTCTCAGAGTAAATCCCATATCAATGAAATTGTTGGCCTATGCTATGGATTATTGGTCTAAAGGAACTTTGAAAGCCTTGTTTTTGGAACATGAAGTAAAAATCTAAATGAAAGTTCATATTTAAAAATGCTATTCAGATATCATAGAATATTACATCTTGATTTCAGGGTTATTTCGGAGCGGTGGGATGTCTATTACAATTTAATGGCGAATCGAGCTAAACAATGGGGAAATAGTCATATAATATATAGCATTCCATATGACCAACTTCGCAGAACATTTCTCGAGTGAGCAAGATTATTCGACATAATTATATTTATTTTTGTTACATTTTTTTTCAATTATTCATGAATCTACAATTTATTAAGTAATCATTTATATTAATATGGAAAACCTTGATATTTATGCAGTAAGATTAAGGGTATATTTGTCAAGTGTCACTATATAATTTATTACTTATTATTTTAATATAGGAAAAAATAATTGTCAAAATATTTTTAATTTTGGTCGGAGGGTAGTTATTTTGCTATAATTGTTTGATTACGAGCACAAATCTAACACAACTCGGCAAATAGAATCTATAATGGACCAAATCCAAAAGGATTAAAAATAACCTTTCCTTCCGATGTTTGTTACATGCCGCATAGACTAGTTCTACCTCATAATTTATATTGTAAAGTTTTTCTACAAATGTGCACACAGATTTTTATGTATATAGGTAATATGGCAATCATTATTACACTTACACATCTTTTCTCTTCGTTATAATCGAATAAAACCATTGTGTAGCGATAAATATTTTCGCACTGATTGTTAATATTAATACTTTTGTTGTTATTGCATGTTACAAGATGAACCTTTTAAAATGAATTTTTAATTGAATATCAATAATACAACTTTTTTATGAAATATTATTCATGCGCTTCTGATAGTTGCATAAATTAAGAATTTTTTATATCGCTCCAGTGAAATCACGATTTGTAATAAAAAAAAATATACGCTTCCGTCAAGATAGTGATATGATGCAATACATATTGGAAGTTGTTGAAACCCGCAGCTAACGCTAAATATTCACAGAAAGTTCGATTCGTATTACCTGTGTACCAAATGTTTCGGAACAATAAAAAAATTGTCATAGAATGTGACCAAATGTCGATGAAATCTTCAGAATATCGTGTGAATACTTTTTATATATTTCATAAAATTGCGAGTGAGCGAGCAGTACATATTTTCGCCGATAGAGGATTTACTCGCGGCGAAGAGCATTTACTCGTAAAAAAAATCAAGAAGCAGCGGCAACACTTCGTCTGTGAAAAGAGCCCTAAAATTAGGCTCCGAGATGAAAACACATGTGTTTTCTAAAGTAAAATTTTGTTTAAAAACTGATTCACGGATGACCTGATCTGGAATTTTTGAAAAAAATTAAAATTTTGTGGAATATACATATATGGAACATTCTCGGAATATGTAATGACATGCAAATGAAATTTTTAATCAACATTTGAATGTTTCTTTTACCATAAATACTATTCAGAATATTTTGAAAAATATTTTGGATTCTTAGAATGTTTTTTGGGGATTTTAGGAACATTTTATGAATATTTAGCATTTGTGCCGGGAGATGTATCAAATTTAAATGTTTTTTGAGAAATATGTGGTGTAATGTGAATGAATGAAAAATATAATTGAAATATTGATACAATAAGTGATAATCATATTGATATTATTATTAAAAAATGCATACACACATTTTAGAAAACAATAACCGTGATTTATTTTCTATTTGAAATGTGACAATTAATAAATCTTTGGAGATAATTATTTATGATTTATCATAATCAAGTAATTTAATATTACCACAAGCGTATCCTTATACAAGTGAATAGCTTATTTTTGTTGCAATGTATTGTGAAAGCATGCCAAACAAATCTGAATAAAATATCATTTTAATATACAATGAAAAATGCGTATATCCATACTATTTCATATTACTTAATATAATAATAAAAAATAAAATTTTGTGATAAATAGCTGACAATAAATGCAAAAAATATATAATATATTCTGAATTTATTAGTTTCAATAATATATATGTCTCATATCGTATTATAATGTATATTTTGCAAATATTTCATATTTGAAAAGCATGAAATCCAAAGTCGCATGAAAACTACATATAAATATTTAGGAAAGAACAAGAATACATGGTGAAAGTTATTTCCACAATGTATTCTTGTTCTATTGGAAGAATACAAGACACGGTTACTTAGCAACATTCTTACAAAACAGTGTCACTCTAAATGTCAAGCAGACTGATTTCTACAGACATAAGTCAGCTGATGTGAGATTATAGATTTTGTAGTGATATCATTACCATTATTCATTACTTTTTTTTTATAAATTTTTTTATATCTTTGAAGATCAGTATATTATATAAATCTTTTTACATCTTTTTTGATATCAATAAAAATGGTAAGTTAATTAATCTTAATTATTAACCTATTGTAAGTTTTTTTTTTACAATAGATTATCATTATTTGTATCAATATTAATATTATCAATGTTTTATCAATATTTTATTAATACATACTTTTTTACAAGCATTTTTCATTCCATGTATGATTTTTCTTTATCCATTCTGTTCTTTCATTTTATATCATTCTTGTCTCTAAATTATTATATTTCTAAACTGTATGTATTAATTGTTTAAAATTGACAAAAAGGGTCCTAAAAAAGCGAAAGGGAAAGTGACAGATGTCGAGGGGGTAGATACAACAAAAATGAATAGAGAACAATTAGAGATATATGTACATAAGATATTGGAAGAGATAGAACGGGAACGAGAGGAAAGAAACTTTTTTCAACTAGAAAGGGACAAACTACGAACTTTTTGGGAAATTACGAGACATCAATTGGATGAAGCACGTGCTGTAGTCAGGTACTTTACTGATAATAAATGACCATTTGAATCATCGACGAATGTAAATGCTGTTTAAAATTCTTCTTAAAGAAATAAAGAACGTGAGAAAGAGGAATTAGTAGAGAATCATGAAGCTGAACTCAAATTATATAAGCAGAAAGTGAAGCATTTGATGTATGAGCATCAGACTAATTTATCTGAAACCAAAGCAGAGCATCTAGTTGCTCTTAAACTGGTACAAGACGATCATATTGTGCAAGAAAATGAGCTTATTAAAGATAAAACCAACCTTAAAAAAGTACAGAAAGAGCAGGAATTGGCGTACATGAACGAAATTCGCGCATTAAAATTGGTAAGACGCACAATTTCTCTCTCTCTCTCTCTCTCTCTCTCTCT
>Ga0157364_1000192_pt1 | contig 33072 bp, 17 predicted proteins | sample AttsexASBM2_FD_111476 | JGI IMG/M metagenome (GOLD analysis project Ga0157364, IMG submission 111476) | Fungus gardens microbial communities from leaf cutter ant in Ribeirão Preto, State of São Paulo, Brazil - Atta sexdens ASBM2 | ecosystem: Host-associated > Fungi > Mycelium > Unclassified ...
CGGATTCGAAATGACAAAAATGTATCCAGGAAAAAGGAAGAAAAAAGAAATAAACATGATTATGCTATTCAATTAAGATGAAGATAAATCAAGCGCAATTTAAATCAGACTTTCCATTGAAGTGATGTAGGTATTAAGGTGATATCAACTGCACTGTGTGTCCGTCTTCTACGACGAGTGGATAAATATTTTGAGTACGTCATGGTGTAAAACTTTTAATCAGAAGCTCCGAAGACCGTGGAGGGCCTTCCCTAAAAGAAGCTTTATTTTTCGCGGTGACATCAGGATAACGTCGAAAATCGAGCAAAAGCAGAATAGAAAGCAAGTCGGAGTGAAAATGAAGGACGAAGGGGACTGAGGACGCTACAAAACGGAATATTGCGCCGGGGACCTGGTAATACAAGTACAATAGGGAGAACGAGTCTCGCTGAGTCTCGAGAGAAATCTTCGAACTTTTCGTCTGATGTCAAGAGTCATCGCGCGACAAAGATATTAATAATAATTTTACAACGACAACAATGAATTATGATTTCTATTAATATCATAGAAAAAAAATGCCATACTTAATTAGCTTCATTGTTAATTTATTATCGCAATGGCAATCTTGAGTTACTTGAGTTAATATTTTGTTATATTTTAACTTCCATATATGTTAAATTCAATCCATTTCTGTATTTAGTTTCAAAGTAAATTTAAAATTAAAAAAACATTTATATTAACGTGTGTACTTAATAAATAATAAACTAAACTTGTTGTTTGAATTAAATTGAATATATTTTTTTAATTAAATTGTTTAATCCTGTTTTAGTAAAATTGTTGTTTTAGTAAAATTACATGTTGATAGAAGTAATAGCGATCTATAAAAATGATTAGAAATAATTATACATTATGAAATATTATGAATTTTACAGTATGGAAAGATACACAATTTCACAAAATGTGCGTATATCACAGTGAAAATTTTATGATATTTGACAAATCTTTTCTCCAAAACATTATAAGAATGGTAATAAGAATGTCTTATATACCGTCCTTTTGATTCGTTTCCCTGTTTAAGGACTGACGTTACTAAGATTGATGACGCGTTCAAAGAACACTTTTATTTTACAAGGATTTATTACAATGTAACGACGTTTTCTTTGGCCTGACTGGCCATGATGGATACCAACGCTTCTGTGGTAGAAAGTAGATTTATAACTCGCCTAATAAATCTAAAGTTATGACGTCAGCCACAACCATTTGTGGAGACGTATTTTATTTCCAATGCACAGTGTACACCAAAAAATTATTCCGCATCAATTATGCGCCATTGAAATATCGTAAATAACGCTATTTATAGATCGTAATTAAAGTAACAATTAAAATATTCCGATTAATTCTGTCGTTTGCTCTAATTGTCAATTTAAAACTTACTCAATTTATTGCTGATGAACAATAATACTTCATATTGTGGCTAACTCATTTTGTTTCACATGGACAACCTACGTATGTACAAACGCAACAATGTAATATCGACTGCAGATGGTGATCTCGATATATATGCAATTTCCTACCGCGCCCTTTGATTATAACATGAAGCGTGTTATCCTCGTGCATGCGACTATTCCCGGTGCGGTCTCGTGCGAGGTGCATTTTGCGATCGCGCTGCGCTGTCGGGTTTATAATAATTATACTTATTGTCCTCTTTCGCGCGTTGCATCGGTGGTAATATGTGCATGAAACGCGACGCGAGCACGCAACGCGACGGGACGCGACGCGACGCGACGCGCGGTGTCTGACTCGCGATGCGGCGCGGTCTGGCCCGATGCGGCCGCTTGTATTCCGAACGAGAACTACAGCGTGCAGGTGTAACTGCGTGCCGCATATGTCAATTCGAACGGTAAACAATACCGGCATAGCACGTACCGCCTACGTTACAATCATCACGGCTAGCAAATTACGTACGTGTAACGCGTAAGTGCCATGTCCCAAACTACAAATCATTCGCCGATAACACCAATTCGCGCGACAAGATATTACTTTCGAGACAGCTACACTAAAAAGAAATAACGCGTTCGTGACCAATCGCATAATCAAATTTCCGTTTCGTATAATCAATCGTGCGCGAGATCCGAGAAACATGAAAGTGTAAAGGATCAAATATATTCGAGATTCTTTTTCTAGATGAGAGAACAAAAGCTTAGAAAAGTTTTCGTATTTTTTATATACGTTTCTACAATTTATAAAGTGTATTAATATCGTAAAAATATCTGCGATTGAAATGTTCACATAAATAGTAAAATAAATAGTATTTATTTCATTCTATTTATCCAGTTAAAACAACGATTGGGTATCTATTGTTAAATCATAAAAACTAAATTAGATTTTCCGACTTATCTGGATATACCGAATTTGTCTGTAATGTGACATTTTTCAAAAATCTAATTTTGTCTCTGATCCGACAAATGACGAAGGTATAACATCTAGCATTTTATCAAATTACTATTATTGTCGAAAATATTTGGAATCTAAATTAAATTGAATACAAAAGATTAATTTGATTATTAAGTTTTAGTTTTCACTCCCAATATAAACATAATACAATCGCATTTTAAATAATATAAATATTTACGGCAGCAAGCCGTATATTCTTACAAAGAAAGAGATAGTACTCTCAACTTGAATTTTCGCGGCACTGCGTGCCTTCGTTTCCGCGGAAATATTGAAAATGTCATTTTAGCTCTGTCATATTTCATACGGTATAAAACCAGCGCGCATATCAGGCGCAGTACTTAAGAGCACTCAGGTAAGTGCATTCAAAAATGTATGACGCCCTTTGGTTTTCGCGGAGAGAGCCGGTCGCATACGTATAGGATAAAGGAAGGAAAGCCAACCAGAGTCATCGCGGCGTTCATTTACGTACGAGAAACCATAAACCCTGAATTTAAGCCATATCTTCCTACCGAACAATCCGAATGAACCAGTACGCAATACCGGTACGTGTTACCGTGGTTTACACGGATATTACCATTGCAAAGGCAACGTCATAAATTAGAAATACTGTAAACGCTGTTTTCGTATTCAAGTGGCGATATGAATCGGTGATATCTTTAATCGTCGCTGGTATAGCTGCGGATCGGCCGCCAGCTTGAAATCCGTTCAATCATGAATTTTTATCGTCAAAAACGTGATATCTGATTCCGTGATTTTATCATTAGAACGTAATTCACATCGAGCAAATCCATAGAAAAATGTTCCCTCTTATCGTTACCGAAAGATATCGACATTTTTAACGAAATCGATTTGTGCAAATTTTTGATTGCATTAAATCAAGCAGACTCGTTGTGGTAAACCTCAATAATCGATTGATATCCCTCGGGTGTTAAATTATATATCGTGACGCTAAACCCTCAAAATGGTTATCCATTTGTCAATTAGCTCTCGATAAGTAAATCACATAGCCCACGGCGATATCGCGATATTGCGATATACTAAAAATACCATGTCTACGCGATGAACGAGAATGCGGGTAATTTTAACCGTTGAATTTTGGATTAGAAGGTAGAATATCAATGCGCCCTAGTCGCGAACTTGATAATTCTGCGGCGCGGCGGGCAATAAGCAAAATGCTTTCCCGATACAGGGTTTCACGAATATTTATGAATATTTATTCGCGCATTTACCAACAACAAGGTATAGCCGACGCCTATAATGTGTAATTAAACCGGAGAGAGAGGAGTGGTCCAATATATCTGGAGGGGCAAAGGGGGGTGCTAATATGGTCTAGACACATGGAGCGAATGGCAACAGTGGGGGAATGCGTAGCCCGTTAACAAAAAGTTATGTAACAGGTCCTCGCGAAAATTGAGTAAAACCGGCCGCTAATTTGAATTTATGGCTCTTTTAATGCCTTTGTCACTTTCGGCGGGCGATGTGGTTTGAAGCTCTTTGTGAAGTATATTTACGCCCTTGGGAAGGGGTATTATACGAGCAACGCCCATATATCGACGCGTTCATCCAAAAAAGAAGAGAAATATGTATACTCTATGTAGTTTTGCGCGGCATAATGGATCCAACTAATGGAAAGAACATTATTCACGTTTCGAATTGCAGACAAAAGCGGAACGTTTATACATTGCTGTTCTACTGGTTTTCGTATTAAAAGCGAAAATTTACAAATAATATCACGGGCGATATTAAAATAGGATGGCTTCTCCGAGCGTGTTAAAAATAATTGACCGAAAATACGTGCAAATATGGGAAACTACTACCTCTCGGAGAGAGATCTTATCTGTTTCATCGAACGATTATCGTTCTGCCAGGACACACAAACGATGCTTTTATATAAGTCTGAAATGCAGACAGCGTAGCTAGTCGTAATCTACATATATTGCGTAATCTGGAACGATAATGGTCTAATAGCCAATGCAGGTCTCCTTATCGTTCTAGCGCAATAATAATTGAGAAAAAGTTGCTCGTTATCTTAGAAACGGAACGACTATGCAGCATGCATGCGCACTAGAGTCTCATGCATATGATTATCAGGTATACATGTTCGTATAATTTATATAGATGCAAACGTGAAGGGTTATAGCGTGTCTAATACGTTCTAAATTCATTTCGCGATCACTTACGAGCGATCGTTTTTAAAACGACATTATTAAAACGACATAGCTCGCGTTTTCCTTTTGCGCCTAATGAGTTTGCTATAATATTATTAAACCTGTTTTTGTCGTGATATGTTGATATATTAATTAATTTATCTCCCTTTATTAAATACTCGATTGCACGTAATTGACAGAAATACACAGTGACAATTGTTTAAACTGCAATGTAAAGCTGTTTATGTAATATCATTATAATATAATCATTTGTCTTGTAGACACTATAAATTGTCAAATTTATAGTGTCTTGAAAATTTCAATTAATATGTACCGAATAGCATTTTATTAATAGGTTATATAATGAAAAATTATGTATGATTGGCCGATAACAAATCTGAGAGAGAATCGGAATAAGTAATATTTCACGACGATAAGACATATCGGAACATTTTTAGTTGTAGACAAGGAGCGCTGCACGAAGTGCGGGCGTCAGTATGCTTATCATCGAGGTAGGGGTTGTAACGGTGCGGATTAGTATGGCTTGGCACGCAATGCGTTGGGAATGCAAGCGTCCCCGTGAACGAACGAAGCGAGAAACACGCAGACTATTCTACACGCACCCTGATCGATCAGCGTGTCATAATGCGCTAAACTGGAGTCCAGATAGGACACGTGCTTCTGCGTACGTCATTGTTGATTCATGGAAAAAAGATGTGAGACAAGTATCCATAAATTCGAATAGAAGTTAATACGGTTGACGTTGTAAAATCACATCATCATATCACAATCTTAGACCTACCATTCCTAATATACATTTTAAATCATCACGCAAACTCGTAAAAATAAAATCTTAACTTCACTGTGCAAAAATTTGCAGTTCCATCATATAAATTTTAGATTAAAATATCGACAGGCAGAGAAAAAGGTTCTACCTTTTCCATCACAGAAATATCCTCCGGTATTTTATTTACAAATAAATTGAATCGCTCAATGACCGGTTGCTTTCTATAAAAAGGAAGCCGAAAGCCGTATTTTGCTGGAGAGACGTTATAATACTTGGATACGTATCGGGCACAAAGCACTTTTCGTGATACCATACTGTACAAACGCGGCGCGCGCGCTGCGAGTAGTAACTACTACGATGTTCCCGGCGCAACTTTGTTATCCGCGACAGTGAGGAATCCCCGATCGTGAAAAAAGGTAGAAGTATATGGGACGCGGGTGCAACGGAAAAACTCTCTCGATGCCGAACACAAAGGGTTCTGCCGGGCATTCTGGCAGCTTTGAACTCGCGACAGAGAGAATAACTCAACGTACCAACGCCGAGCAACGTATTTTTCTTCGCTAACTGCTATTTCGTGTTTTATTCAGTCCTTTTTTGCTCTATTTCATCCCTGCGCTCCACCTCCCTCGCACGCGTGGCCTGTCGGCTCGGGTGCATTACCGTAGGCGGTATCCGGTTTCGCCGGAATCGCGTATCCCGCGGAAATCTGCCGAATAAATAATCTCGAAGAACTGTGTGCGTCGGTTAGGGGAAGAAGCCATTACGTATATAATAAAATATCATACCTAACCATCATTGGAGACCATGCAGACTGTGAGCAAATATTTTCGTCCATTTAGGCAAGCCGCGGGCAGTATCAAAGCGCACTCGCAGATCCATCGTAACATAAATATTTTACGAACAGAAGTGGTCCGCATGTCGCGTAGATATTGTATTTATTTGTACATTTTAAATAATTCAAATGTTCCGTATAGTTTGTATTTTCAGAAAAATTCTCGCGATATAGCTGCTTTTATTTAAACAAATAATTCATAAAAATTGGCACAGCGAGATTTCGACTACCACTACTTCCTAGAATAGTCAATATCGGAAATATTATTGTACGTATGTGTAGTAAATTAAATTTGGTAGAGAGGAAAAAAAATATTATCGAAAATATTCCATATATTTTAGAAGAAGCTTCACTTTAAATCCATAATTGGAAAAACTTTTAAGAGAGAGGAGGTCTCCGGGTCATGCTTCCCACAGGATGACGTGGAAGTTCGCTTAAAGAGAAAGCACCCTTTGCCGGCTCCATAACTTTCGATCTTCCGTTTCGTTTTAATTATTTCATCTCCGCCCCCGGGCGCTAAGAATACTAAGCAGTTTCATTATTCGCTGGCTGATTCCCGTTAAATCGCCGTCGGTTTTTCTCCTGGTTTCATTATCCGCTGTGGACGGAATGTAAATGAGTGGGCTCGCTGCTAACGCGCGAGATTTTTGAGCAAGACGCAATCCAATCCCTTTCGAAATAACAGGGAGGGATGCTTTTAAAATGCATAATGTTATTGTTCCCGTGTGGAATATGACGGATTCACTAATTGAAATTTGTTAACATCGCGTCCGCATGCGGCGCAATAATTGCATGTAGTCATGCACGATATTACGATGATTACACGGAAATAATTATACGCGCGATACGAAAATGTCGCGAGCGTATACAAAATCATACGGAGCGTCTCTATTCGAGGACGCGATGTAATGCGCTTTTTAATTTGGCGCTCTGTTGTCGTACACGGTGATAATAATCATGGCCGTTCCATTGGGAAAGGGAATCCCGAAAATACAATTCGTACAACAGTTTGTATTATCTTCGGCATAATACATGTCGCGTTACACAGACAGATAGAATTTATTTAACGCGCTTGTATCATCGAATAATTAATGAGGATTAACGATAGTCGCGCTTTGCGGCGGTCGCCGCGATGTTATTTTGAAACAAATGAGCATTCAATGCAATTCGCGAATACTGCGTCTAACGAGCCAAATATGAAACGACATTGATTCTCAATCTATAAATATTTTAAATTACTTTTTTCTTGTTTCATCTAAATCTCGATTTTACTTTTTATTTTTATGCGACACAAATCTCGTTTTCCCTTTTATCAAAAGTTTAAAGTAGATTGTTTCTCTCATAGCAACCGCGCAACCAATTTTGCAAAAAACAAAAACTTAAAAGTTTCTCATCGGTGTGCTTTTCGATCGATTTACAGCGGCGATGTTTAACGCTGCATCTCCGGCGATTTCTCAGACGTTTGGGACGCCATCGGGGACGAAAACCCGACCGCCTCGTAGCTTCAGGCGGTAGCAATTTTATTAGGTTCTCTCCAATTGACTCTATATTAAATTTAGAGGATTCCCGCGGGAGCACCCTCCACCTTAGTCACTGCGACCGCCGTCACCGCTGCCGTCTCTCCCTCGTCTTCGCCCTCGTCGGTTCCTTCCGTTCCTCGATGGTCGCATCTTTTCGACTCTCCTCGGGGACTCCCGTGAGGATGCACGTGTTGAACCGCCTCCAGCCGCGCGAACACCGTGACGTGCAATGTTTTTGGACACCCTATAACCCTGACGCGTACTCATAATATACTGAATGCATACAGGGGTATCCTTAGATTCAAATCGAATTATTCACTCGAAAGAAGGAATCTACAATTCTCTCGAATAGTATATTGATATCTAACCAGCTGATGCAGCCGAATACGAAACTCTAATTAGAGTAGCTTATCCCTAGAACTGAACCTCCGTTTTTCGCTGGAGCAGAAAATTATTTCGCTTCGTATTATTTCTCGTGTCAGATTGTCGGTGTATTATCGAGACTATTTGTCGAGGTGAGAAAATATCGATTATCATTCGTGCGAGAAAAGTGTGTCCGAGATGTATGTTCCATCTACCAAGATGAAGTTTGGAGATTTGTAGTGTCAATAAAGTAGGTATCAGCAATATATGTACTAGGTACCACAAATGCTTTAATAGATAAATTCGTATTTTAACGTGTGAACTCTAAATGTTGCATAATTTTTGTATCTTTTTTAACTAGTTAGTTATTCTAGGCAAAACAGCTAATTCACTGAACTTTACAACTTTATACATTCGACATTTATTGATGCGATTGAAAGCTAAATAATGGATTGCGCCATTAATAAAAAAAAAGTAATTCGGAATCTCGATTGAATTTAATTTTTTGCTTATTTAATTAAAAACTGATTTTAAATTTAAATTGAATTGAATTTAATATATTTTTCAAACTGTGTAAAAAAACGAAATTAAAAAGCAATGCAATTCTCTTGGTAGACGAATCTCGGGAAATATACGGCGAGATTAAAACACCAAGAATCATTTTAAAGTCTGCGCTCTGATACGAGGCGAAGTTAAAAATTGGCGCAGCCTCATGTGTTAAGGCATTTGTGGCATCTTGTGTACTTTATGTGCGGATCAATGACCGAAGCCTTCGGGTAACTGAAAGGCTCTCGAGAGCTTCTGTCTCTTTTTCCCTCCACTACCTCTTCCCGTTTTCTTCTTCGTTCTCCTCTTCCGTCTCTCGAGGTCGTATCAGCAAAGCCCTCACGTCGTAATCTCCGATATCCAATTGATTTTCCAGCTGGTATGCTTCAACATCGCGGGAGACGTGGCATCCTACTATTCAATTAAAAGTTTCCCATTCCTCCAACCTACGCCACGCTACGTCGTTCACGTTTTTCTCACACTAGCGTTCTTTTTCGCTCTTGTCAAAAGGCAACAATCGCAGCGAAAAAGAATTGCTGTTTTTCTCTTTTTCTCTCTTTCTCCTACGATAGGTGTCGAGTGCCACAAAAGGGCTTCCACAGGAAGATTCCCTCGAGCTGTATTTTTTTTCTTGTAATAAAAAGCACTAGGTCCTCCAGGCGACCAAGTAACCTCTTTCATCCAACCTCCTCATCAGTGCACCGGCCAAATTTCGAGGGTCGGCAATGCCGACGCTCTTCGCGCGTAGATTTTAATTTCAAATAATAAGAGTGGGGCTTAAAGCTGACTACTCGAGGAAAGAAACTTTAGTATGATTTTCCTTGTTATACCGCTTCTCCTGACCCTGCGAATGATTTGTTCCCTTGCGCCTGCCTTTTTGCAATTAAAAGTTTAAAGAAGGGATTTTCTCACTGTCGCTAACAGTGGATCGATTCTTGCAAGAAGTTCGCCTAAGACTTCTACAGTGAAGATGTCTTGAAAACTAAAATCAGATATGAAATTCGACTTTCTTGGAAAGAGACTTGCAGCTTCTTGATATGCAAAATCTCTTTCGTGTACGTTAGTCATTTTGCTGATGGTATCTTTTAGGCATGATTCTAAAAGGTTTAAGCTAACAGCTGAAAATTTTCTCGAATGAAAGTTAATGAAGCATACCTATGGATACGCGGGGAAACTGTAAGCGCGACATTTTTCTTCCTTACGTAATGCCGATGCCAACGATGGCTATGTGAAAAGCGCGTCTGAGGGAAATCCTCAATGATGTGCACAAAGCCCTATCTCGTGTAAGGGATCTCGAGCCGAAGTACGACGGAACTCCAGACGCGACAGCGACAAACCGCTCACTATTTACGGCCTACTTCTACAGTTTATCGCTGAAGAAAACGATAGAAAGAAAGAAAGACTATTAAAGGATTAGGAAGCGGTACACGTTCGTGGTTTGTTTTTTAAGAACTGATTCGAGTACAAGTAATCGATAGACGACAATCTTCTATATTTCAAAGAAGGTATAACATAGCGACATGAGCACAGATCACGATTTTTTGGCGAACGTCAGCATAATATAGATTAAAACGGGCATCAATGTGGAATGAGATCGAATAACCTGAGATGTATCATCAACAGTGCTTCGCAAATGCCAAAGAAAATCCCTGGTCGCGAACCAGGGACATTTCAATGACGACGTTGGCAGTAGGAAAGTCCGTTTCTCGTGCAGAAGAGGACAAGGGAGCGAAATGATCGCGTTTCATGTTGCTTCTTTTCGGTCGCGGTGGTTGATTCGACGCTGAGCTGCGAGGGAGGGGACGGGGAGTACCGGGCTATTAGAATGTATTATGCATGCGAAATGGTGCGGTTTCCTCGAAATCACTGGTGCCGCGCCGCTCCCGGATGAAGGAGTTTTGCGGTGACGACGTGGAAGTCTGCCAACCTTCGTAGGTGGGTGGTCTTTTAGCGGCCGGCGGCCCGTTCCAATGGGAGCTGAAATATTGAAGAAATTATATCGCCCGAAAGGCCCCGTAACCGTTTAAATAATCACGAGCGCGTACCGTCCTCCTTGCACAGAGAGACACGAATCGTGGATACGGTGGGACGGTTTTCCTCGCCATCGTTCGATCGAGACCCATCTTCGTATTGCCACGGAGATGAAGTACACGAAAGGGAAGCACGTATACCCGTATGAGCTACTTATCGATAAAAGGCGGCACCAATGGTCGTAAAAGTGATGGATTTTTGGGGCACGACGATCTTCTACGCGCAACTGGTGACGACTTAATAAACGCATCGATAGTTTTCGAGCACACATGTTACGCTGATTTCTCCGACAAAAGTAAATCGTTCTACCATTTACAACACGATTATAAGCGCGCGTACTATAATGTTACGCGAGCAACCTGCGTCTACCTCGTATGTCTTAACTGTCTCGCCGCCCTGAGCCGCGTCGCTGAAAAAGTACGTGGCACGCTTCATACGACGTATATAACTCGAGAGTGATCATAAACAGGATTCCCCGGGGAAATGACTTCTGTACATACATACTTCTGCGAAAATGTTTTACGGGTAGATTCTACAAGCACGTACGACGCAACACACGTCTTCATGGAAAATAAACTGGTAGTGTCAAACGCCGCAAGTTTAGGAAATTACCGTATGCGTCGATAATCGTATCTCTCGGTGAAAAACGTCATGAAGGAACTTTCCTTCCTCTTCTATTTTTTTTTTTACACGCAGTCGTTGCGACTATTTTTCGTCGCTACCTCATGGTCCGGCGATTTAAAATTCCGTGCGAATCGCGGCTCCATTCGTGTTCTTTAAAGCAAAGCTGGCTTCAATCCGAAAAGAGTTCTCTCCCCTCCATGCAGCTACCGTGTCGTCGGTTCCTGACAAATACGAACAATTCCGTATGTCGGCGGCGCAACTACACGACAGTACGACAATCTGTTCTGCGACTAACGTATTCCAGACTGTACAGAAACGGGTCTTTCGGCGGAATATGTGCAACAAGCACGTTCACATTCTATGCCTATTGCTAAAAGGCTGTCAAATTTACACGAATAAAAAAATATTTTCTTCTTTTAAATTTGTTTTCTAACTAGAATATTCTCACAATATGTATATGTACACTCTAAAAAATATTTAATACCATAATGATGCCTATGTAATTCTTACCGTGTTGACATTAATATTAATAACTCTATTTAAAATCCATAGAGTTAAATTTACATTAAGTTAATATCAACACAACGAAAATTATATAGACATGGTATTAAATCACATTGATATTTTTAGAGCGCACGTAATTTGCAAAAAATGCTGTATCAGTTAATAAATTATAATTATTAATATTTAAAATTGAAAAAGTCAGAATTGCTACCGAAAGCTCAAAATCAAGATTTCAGTGAATAAAGTTTTTTTACATTAGGAAAAATAGAACTGAATAAAATATTTTCCGAGAAATGTACTTATAAAGCTGCAGGCGCGTTTTCTGACTGCTGCTTTAATTTGTAAAAGATTTATCCCTTCGTATATTCCTGTTCTGAATTTAGTTTATAAAGGAAATAATCCATTTTATGGGAATAAACGAAGACGTAATATGTATTCCAGGTGTACGAATGAAACAGCTAAAAGAATTAGCTGTGAAATAGAACGGTGCGATAAATGTGCACGAAGAGAGGCTATTTGCGACTAATACACGTACGTATTACTCTCTGATTATTCTGCGGCGCGAGATAACGACGCTATCGTGGAAACGTGTGCGGAACAAAGAGAAATAATCCGTCTCTGCGGCAATTTCGTAACTCTGCCGGCCGGCGCCGCGATCGTACCCGTTTGTATCGTGGGCAAAAAGGACTCTGCTTTTCGTGCACGTATGGAGGTGTATCGACGGCGATTCGTTTCGCTTTAAGCCCCGCTCTCGCCTGATCCCCTCGGGGGCTGAAAATGATCCCCGATAACTGGAACCAGCATGATACGTCCTAGGTAAGCCGATGTGAAGTCATTTGAGCGAGACTTTAAGATTCTGCTATAAAATTTAAGGTGCATGACGGAAGGTGCATGATGCATCACTTTGTTATGCGTTCAATTGTTATCGCTGTCAAAATGGTTGAGACCTTTTATTTCATGGATAACTTTTCCGAATTTATTCTTTCTTCTACAAAACAAAAATGTATAAATAATTATAATAGTAATTATAAAATATTAATTATTAAACAAACTAATGTATATTTATTATACACTAAAATAAATAAATATACACTAATATATTATCTCTCTAAATTTCTTGGAGTGAAATCTCAATCTAAGAGAGTGAAAATACAGTCATTTTTTTAAGAAGAGTGAAAATATTTCACTTCTTGAAAAAGAGTGATTACTGTTACTTTTTTGGAGTGAAAATTGTCATTCTTATTTAAGAAGTGAAATATTTTCACTCTTCTTAAAAAATGACTACATTTTCTTTTGAAGTGAGATTTCATTCCAAGAAATTTAGAAAGATAACATTATTTTGATAATAATTATTATTGCTTTTAACTCAGAGCTTATATTGAAATATATCTCCATGAAAAAAAGTTGCGAAACAAAAAATCTCATTCTGACGTCAGTTGTAATGTCGACTGTATATCAATACCTGTACTTATTATAATTTCGCATTTATAAAATGTATGGAGAAGTCTTTATTTCTGCACTCATGTGTAAATGCAATAAGACTAAAAAGTTTCAAACCAGGTCATCCGTAGACGGTCGGCCTAGTAGATGTTTTACCACAACGCTCTCGGCGGATTTTCGCTACAATTTAGATCAGACCCTTCCACCTATGATGAGTTTGTGGAGCTCTATCAATTTCCAAGGGCATAACCCAATTCCGCGCAAATTTAGATACAAAACATGATATAAAAGGGAATATAATCAGGAGGAACTTGATCAATGTATGTTTTCTTGATTTATGTCTATCATTAAATTCTCATTCGTATGTCAAACGTAAATTACAATGTACTAAATTTTAGTAATGCATTTCAATATTCTGTCAGTGTGAATTTATTAGAAAGCTAAGCTAAATTATTATCCAGACGTATAATAAATTTATAAAAACATCTACGTTGGGTAATAAAATCTCAAGCATATTTATTTAAGTCGTAGCTCACTCAGCCGCGCTCCAACTTGGAACTTTTCCGAAGTCGTTCTATAATTGAAGCACAAGGACTTGGAAAGAAGGCCGCGAACATCAAAGCCTCTCGAGACTACCATCGTCGGAAAGACGGTAATATCTGGCGCCCGACTTTACAACCGGGGACAGCGTGCCAGAACCACCTTTTAATTATTATTGCCGTAACTCTGGAGTTCTCGTAAAATATTTGTTTCAATCTCCGAGCGGACGCGCGGCAACGTCACCGCGGTCGCATTCACTATCATCGAATAGCAAGGCTTGGCAGCTAAAGGTTGATCGAGGTCAATGCTTTAGCATTACGAGAGGAAATCGAACGATACATGAACGTGATGACTTTATGCGTTGTTAAGCGTGACCGTTCTCGCTCGTCCCGCATGATGAATAACCCCCGGTTGTCGATAAAACCGAAAACGAGGCGTCGAAATTCCGCGGCGCCATTCGTGCGGATAAATCGACGATGCGTAGATAATGCGTTCACCAGCGTTTCACAGCACTCGATTTCTCGCGGCTCTGCTGGTTCGTATCGGGATAGATACAAATAGAAATTCGTAGTCTTTCGGGTGAGTCAGATATCCACAAAAGCAAGACCTAGTCGGATATTCCATGTGCAGCATAACGAAGTTATATCCACATCTATTTCGTCATATCTCCTGTTGAGGATTAAAAGTTTTAATACCTCAGTATCTTCTCGCGATAATCGAGTAACCGAACAGATTTAATCCGATGAGAATGGCTCACGTTTTCGATCGGGTGCGCGTTTTTACTCGGATCTATTTTTTTTCTGCTTTCCTCTCATCCCCCGCATTTTGTTCTTCTTGAAAAATCGGCGCGCGGTCGCGTACGGCGATTTTCATAAGCGAACAGCAGACTGAGAGATCGTCAGATTGCTCTGTCCTTTTCGCCAACCGGTGCTCTACGAATGAACACTTTATGCAGATCTACCTAGCATCACGCAAGCCTCGTGAATTTGGCATAGAAGCACAGAGTTGAGCTAGCAGGCAGGCGAGCGGGTGGAAGGATGGGTAACCGGTAATTGTAGGTTGGCAGAGATTCAATGTAGGTAAATACGCCGATCCCAGTCGCCGCAAGGGCCAAGCGATACCGGCGTGCACGTAGGCACCAGGCCATGTGCTACCGGTTCCTCCCACGCTCGACTATCAACCCTCCCTTCACTTCCTTTCCACCCATCTTCTACGCCAGCACATCCCAGCACTATCACCGACATCGGCGGCAACTGCTACACTCCCGCCCTCCGCCACTCTCCGCTTTTCTTCTTTGGTAAGGGGCCAAGAAACTCCAATCTGTCCGGCAGGTTACTCTTAAACCCGTTCCAGATGGACCCAGCGCGAGCAAGCTCTCCAACCCAATCCACAGCGCGGATGCTTTTCCCTCGCCATCTTGCTGCCACTTGATATTTCCTTCGGAACCAACACAGGCTCGTCGACACTTAGCCGACTTGAGGAGGGGGATTCGTAAAGCGTGCCAAATTTCATCTCGTGGCAAGATACAATGGCTCCGGAACCATGTTGCAAATAAAACGCGACGTGACAGAAACAATCGAAGTTTTTTTCTTCGGCAGAGAATTATCATTCAAAGATATATGGGTAATATTCCTTAATTCGTGTAACATTAATAAATTATAAGAAGAGATACATAGCTTAATATAAAAAATATATGCATCAAATTTTCTAATATCAATATCTTATTTAATGTCGATTCTTATACAGTTAGTGAGTATGTCAGCAGTTTTCTAAAAAACCGAATACTTTGATAATTGAAGTTCTATTTTAAAAACATATTCGCTATTATTATTGATTAGCTGTTGTCGAGACATGCCACAAAATTTTGCTTAAAGATTTGGGTAAAAAAAGTCTTCACATCTTTTGAATGTGCTATAACAATTTCAAAGTAAATATTCGAAATTTCTTGAAGCTTCATCTTTATGAATACTTCAGATATTTTAAATTAGATTTGTCTCCGAAGATCAATCCATCGATCGATGTCATTTTACGTTTGTGAAAATCTCGTAAAAACTACGTCTCGTGGAAAACATGACGACAAGCTATAATCAATAATAATGGTGATTGAACGCCGTCCGTTACATTCAATAAATGCATTTTATTGAATGTAACGGACGGTATTTAATGTTGTTTTAAATTATTGAATACTAAAGTACTTTAAATTATTGAATGTAATTTTAAAATATAACTTCAATTTTTAATATACTCAGTGTTTTCACAGAACAACTGACAACACTCTTGCATCATTGACTGTATAATATATTACTTGCTGAATATATACATTATAATACATACAATTGTACGCATATTCTTACTATTAAAATGAAAGATCCATTTAAGAAAATCTTTCCCGATCTATCAGCCACTTCTCTTTTTTCCTCTCTTTCCTCGACGAGGCGAACCGCGATATTATAAATAAATCAATTGGAAGGATCGAAGCAATCTTGACTGGACACGTGGCGATGGAGTTTCGGGATAGCGTTATCGTATGCAATTTATAAGCTCTTCTCTCTCGCATCTCGCACCACCATTTCCACCGTCGTCACAATCGCTACCCCGAGAGATGGAAGTAGCAACGGCCGCACCCGCCACCCTATTTCGCGGTCCAGTGACGCTCAGGAATTTGCCAATTGGATTTTCTCCGCCTGCCCACCGTTCTTGGTACCCGGGATGTACCGTTAGATGGTGCAGAAGGTAACCAACACGGTTATCATAGCACCGATGGAAAGTCCGTGAAATCCCATCGGCTTCGGAGAATTCGGTTTTACCGCCTTAGCTATCATTCCTTCTCTCTCCCCGCCCCGTCATTGCTTGGGAGAGGCCACATTTTGCGTGAATCTCAGAAACTCTATCTAAAACTTGCGCCACGTACGTATGTGATCAATATGGAATATTTATTATTAGCATATTTACGTTCCACAGCTGTCACGTTATCACAGTATGTGGTGACGCGTGAATATTCATTATGTTTTTTTATTACATTAAGATGGAAGAGCGATATGTAGGCGGATTGAGGATACGCAAACGAGAAAATACTTTTGGAAAGAATATGTAATATTATTATGGCAACCGATATGGAATTTATTGGATGTATTAACGCGTAGGTATATCAGACTGTTTAGAAGAATCGTTGAGATCGAAATAGTTCTGGCAATTTTGTTTTAGTGCTGCATCAAATAAGATGAACACGGTTCGCGGGGGAAGTAAGGAGGCTTTGTGCATTTCTTTCATCTTGGACGATGCGATATTTGTGACTCGTAAAATAAAGCAATCTGATGTTTCACGAGAATTGACCATAAAAGCTCTATAAAACCCGTCATATAGCTCTCGTGGTCAAACTTTTTATGAAAAGATGAAATTTTCTTTTTTTATTATTTTGGCATAACCAGCAGGGTTGAAACAAATGAGATAAATATTCAATTTCGATAACATCAGAGAATGTACTGATATTTCTGCCTTCTATTTCTCTTCACTCATATATATATATATATTTGTTAAGAAAAGCGCAAAGAATTTATCATAAACAACAAAATAAACATGAAAATAAATTTGATCGTTTCATTGTCATCCAAATTTGATTGTTAAAAGTTATCGTTCGCCTCATGTATCGGTCACATGGCCTTTTATAGTCAAACTTTTTATGAGAAGATGAAATTTTCTGTTTTTATTTTTCCGGCGTAACTGCAACGAGCTGAGGCAAATGAGACAAATATTTAATTTCCATAACATCAGAAAATTGATTTCAAGTTTTGTCTTCTATTTCCTTTCATTCATACATGTGTACATTTATAGAAGTTGAGAAAATATTACTATTATAAACAAAAATATTATTATTATATAGGATAAAAATTTTTATTATGAACGACAATGAAATAAAAATGAAAATAAATTTGATTGTTTTAGCATCAAGATTTGATTGCTAAAAGTTATCATTCGCTTCGTGTTGGTTATCAAATAATGTCGGGATTGCTCTGTGATAATTAGCGTGCATTTAAGTAATTGCTAATATATAATAATAACGCGATGCTAGTTGGCACGAAAATATCAAATGCATTTAAATATACGCGAGAAGCATTAAAACGCATCCGGATGATCATTCGTTATTTCTCCCGAAACAAAAGCTCCCCCGATCCGTATGTTTCTCGCGAAATAAACGCGAGCAAAATTATAATGCGTACGTCAGCCAGCTATAAGAGTATGATGCAACAATGGTACTATTTATAATTATGAAGAAAAATGTAATATATATTCGTTTCGTGGCGCTGGGTTTTGTACGTATATTTTTAGAAAATATTATTGTACCGCGTTCCGCGCGCGCGTATAAATGTTTCCATTATTTTGGGGCAGCCGCGCGCGCTTTCAAGAGTACAAATTTTTGGTACTCGGCGGAATTCATTCGTGTGGTACGTCAATTGTACGTCGAGGTCTTTTTTTCCCCGGTGCGGGAAACGAGCGCGCGGTGCTCGAAAATCCGAAACCCATCCGCAGCGGCGCAGTCTGTCTCAATAAAAGCAAACGGGTTTTGAAGGTATTCCGCTTTTTATCAGGAACATCGCATATGCATCGTCCGATCACCAGGGTTGTGTGCACCTCCACTATCTCGAGCCAGGTTAAATTGATGGCGGTGGATTACGAGCGGTAGCATTAGCTGAAGATAATTCGCCATGATAAGCCTTAACAATAAATAAATAAATAAATAATTGGAAACGTAGGACAGTCCATAGCGGGAAGCGTCCCGGAAATATTCGTCAATTCGTTACATCACAACGTCACGTCCGCGATCCGAGGGAGCTGTTTCGATTTCGAGTCACACTCAATGATATGTGTACACACGTGCCACCCATGGTGTACAAAGCCAGACACAGGGTAAATCAAACCGGAACCATTCATATCTGTGACGAGTTCCTCCGCAGTGACAACAGTATGTCTGTTCACGTTGCTTGAAATCTCCAAAAATGTTGCATTTAAAACGAGATAAAATTTGGACGAGAGATATAAATATACATATATGTATTTTTTTTTAAGAGAGAAAAAGCGAAGATGCTGAGTTCAAAAAACGCAAGCAGTATAATATTGTAGACACGCTACAAACATGCAATTCCTCAAAATAATTTCTTCTATATAAAAAATGAACGTACATCTGTTTATTGAGGCAATAAATAACTTATCAGTTATCATAAAATTGTTGATAAACAATAAATTATTTAACAAAAATCCCCAATTCTATTATTTCGACGTTATTGTCTTACGGTGAATAAAAATTACGTATCCCAAGGCCGCTCCGAATGCACGTTGCATTTGTGCATTCCGCAGATTCCGGGCTTATGTAACTAGGTTTATCTAGTTGTATAGAGAGATGCCTGTTAGTGCGCGCATACGGAGATTCGATGCATCGCACGTTCCAGAATTATCGAGAGTACTCAGCAGCTTGGGCGAATTACAGCCTGCTGTAGATACTGGCAGGGATGCCTCGCCCTTGTGTTGGTGACCCAGGGGCTGAGTCTACCTGCTACACAGGGATGATCGGCAAAATCGAATGCAATACCTATCTAGCTGTCGCGTCGTAGCGACCATGGTTGCATCGCAAATGTCCACAGACGTTTGCAAGAACATGAGATATCTCTGTGTAACACGGCACGGCCGATGTCGCAATTTATCGCAATTCCTGCGAGGTTCCATGTATGCACGAGGCTTCTTGAAATCTTCGTCGCAACGGCGCTAAGAAGAACGAGGAGAGAGAGAGAGACAGGAAGGAGGATGAACGTTTTTAGTACGAAGAAAAACGCTTAGCGCCGTGTGACTGATTCGGTTCCGAGCATGGCGCGCTGATGGCCATTGTTTGCCCGCACCATACATTATTAGCGATAAGCCCGGAGAGCAGCTCGGGGAATAGGAAATGGCCGTGGACAAAGAATGGAAGTAAGAGCTTTAAATAATACGATACCGTTGTAAAACCATGAGCCAGCGGCTGCGAAGTTGAGTATATTACAGGTATGGTGTAGGCGAAACCTACATTATCCAGTTCGAAGCCAAAGGCTACTTTCTCAGCATGGTGCGCCTCTATACTGGGGTGTTGCTAGCTGCTCGAGGGTGGGAAAAGAGCGGCGAGAGCAGAAAGCTGGATGGGCAAGGAGATGAGGAAGAGAGGGTGGGAGGAGAGGGCGTGTCGGAGTGGTAGCTTCTTCCGCCTTTCAAAATATGAGACCATACTTTACGGATATTTACTGCCTCCGGAACGATTCTTTTTTTTTTAACTGAGGTAACCCACGCGTCGGAACGGTTGTATACGTTTATGGGAGTAGCACGCTGACCCATAAACATTACTTAGTATCCATGCGACATAAAATTGCTACTAGCGTCTCAGGTGGAAGTAGTAGTCTTAAAAAGTGTCAGCGTGAAAATAAGCTAAATTACTACGTTTCCGTGCACACATATCGTAACGCTTCCTCGCAGTAAAAGTAGTATAAAATTTTCTCCTAAATATTACTGCAAATGGATCTCGAGTTAAGGTAAAATGAATTGAAATTTACGTATACGTTAGTTTTTCCTGTAAATATTTTATAAGCTCGAGCTACTTTCTTTTTTAACGATCGATCCTATCAGAGAACATCTCAAACACGTATTTATGCGAGCTAAGACAGCAGCATTAATTCAAAAAATTGTAAATAGTTGAAATGTATATCCACGAGAAACTCGTACTAACATAAAGCAGTGAAAACATTGGACTCGACTTTAGCCGCGACGAAACGGTATCGGATAATGGACGGAACGAAAAGCGCATTCGACGCCCGATATCGAATTTCGCGAAGATGTACCTTCGTCTTCGTCATCATCGAAATTGACCGCGATACGCGAGTTTACGAAGAGAAAGCTCAGTTTATCTTCTAAATTTTCTTGATTTTTCATTTATACTCGTGACAGCGCCGTTACTTTTGTTTCACTTAGCGTTCTTAATTTCGTGCTTACAGCAATAATTAAACCCGAGGATCTCGCGTTACATTTTTCTTTCCATGTCTACATGTAGCGTATTAAAACCCCGTAGATAAGATTTCCGTTCAAGCAGAGCAAACAACATGGAGCAACATTCGCGCTCTATTTATTTAAGACTCTTATCCAGGGGGATGAGTTGCAGCGCAGCGAAACTGGTCTGGTATTTATAGTATTTGGATTATGGAATAATCCCTTGCATAGCAACGGCGAAAAGGGAAAGAAAGCCAGGAATGTACGGTGTTTACCGATATTCTTCACCTCTTTTACTCTCCGTATTTCTCCTTTCTCTTTTCCCTCGCATTGCCATCTCTCTTTCTCTTTGAACGATCTCGTTGGTATCGCAAGAAGAGCTTCAATCTTTTCTCCCATCTGGATTACTTGTACATCGAGAGTTCTCCGCTACAAATTCCATCTTTTAAACGCGAAATTCATTCGGTTTATTCGCGACCTCAATCATTTTTCCGTGAGATCGACCGAGAAATTTTAAATAACGATTCATTCGCTCAATCACGGGTTCCAATAATTTTATTACGCGTTCTTACACAAACGAATTGAAGTGAAATATACATTATTGTATGCATTACAAATTATACAAAAATAAATCAATAGTCTGTTAAAACTCTAATTTTTATATATTTCTTTTATTATTGCCTCTGCTATAATTAAAAAAATATATTTGTATTTACACATCGCAAAGCTTTAATTAATCTTTCGATTTTATCAAAAAAATCCCCTTTAATTATTTATATCTATAAGTAAATAAGTAGTATACAAAAATGTAAATAAAATAAATGTATAAATAAATTATTATTGCGGTCAAGTTTAAACTGTAGTAATAATAATATATTTAAATTTCTGCATCCAATTATTTTTCTATTAAGATATTGACCTGTATCCAGCATTTCGAAATCTGTATCTATAATAATTCATAGTTAAACAATTAAGTACACTTTAGTTTAACTGAAAATGATCGCTGAAAAGGTGCATACTCTGTACTATTTTCATCGCAGTAAAACCGTCACTGAAGCAATCAAAATAATTTGTGAGATTCATGGAGACAGTATTATGTCAGAAAAAACGTGCCAAAATTGATTTAATAAATTAGTTCTCACGGTTAATTTTAGGAGTTGCTAGTAATGTATTTAAATTCTGCAGCCAATTACTTTTCCATTAGTAAGATTGATCGGTTCTGTATCTTGAAAATTATATAACAATTCGTAGTTCGACAACTGACTACATTTTTTTATTCAACTGAAAATAAACGCTGAAAAAGTACATATTCACTTTACTATTTTCATCATAATAAAACATCATGAAGCAAACAGAATAATTTGTAAAATTTATCGAGACAATATTGTGTCGGAAAGAATGTGCCAAAAAAATAATTTAAAAGATTTAAAAGTGATGATTTTAAAAGATTTAAAAATAATGGACAATAAATCGTGAAATCTTCTTTCGTCGCGGCATCCGTATGCTGCCTGAAAGATGATAAAAAATGATAGATTTGAAAGCCTTTAATTGAAATAGTTTGATTGAAATCTATCTTTTATTTTACACACACACACACACACACACACACACACACACACACACACACACACACACACACACACACACACGTTCGAAAAAAAATTGCGGAACTTATTTATACACTTAATAAAAGAGAAGAAATTATTTTTTTGTCTAAGAATAAATATTTTGTTCCTGTTATTGTACTAGATAAAAGAAATTTGATAAAATTTAAAGATTTAATTATTGCGAAGGAATAAAAATAAGAGCTTAGTATATTTCTCTTGGTTAGATAATATATCATGTTCAATTTTTAATAGAAACTCTTTTTAACGATTTTTTTTTATTTTTTGCGTCTTTCCCCGATACGACCACGACACATTCTCTCGCCCAAAGAATAAAAAAAAAATCGTAGCACATCTTGTGCAGGAGATGCTGTGAACAGTCTACCGTCTACAAACATCGTCAGCAAGATTCTTTCCATCTGGTCACGAGGGAGACATCGCTCGCATAGGTATCTCTCACTGTTGCTGTATATTCATACATATCTTCGACCTAGTCAAACAACGATTCGACCTAGCACAAAGAAGCGTCGGCGTAGCGTGAAAATTTAACCCGCGACTCGGCTAGATTTGATTTTTTGGCGTTGGTCAAAAGGCAGACGTGCTCTGATATATCTGCGACGTTATTTGATGCACGGCTACCGGTACAATTGGACTGAGGTAAATAAGAAAGCAGCAACGACAAAAGACTTCCCTTCTGTGTGAATGTTAGTCGTACCCTTGGGCGTTGTCTGCCGTCGTATCTCCTAAGTTGGTCGGGGAACAGAGTAAGGTTGGACGAATCCTAGTAGATGGCACAGCTGTATTAAATAAATAGAGAATCGCCGAGGCTTTCGACGATATAGGAGGAAAGAACCGTACTCCTTGAAAGTGGAAAAGGTTGGAGTCAAGCTTCCCTCTCTCCCTTCCCCCTTCACTTCTCTCCGAGAGAACGTTGAGAGAGCGTGGATGAAGAACAAAAGCTGTGCACGAAGAAATATCAGAAAAGTCGAACTAATATTTGAGATTACCCATCAATGTCTTTATCCGCTGCGTATTATAAAAAAAAAAACATACTTTAAAAATACATTTGTCAGCTTTCGATATACGCCAATCTCTTTTCTCCCTGCATTAATGCTTCGGATGGATACGAGCGCGTAATCTTAAAAAAATGACCTCCCATATACTAAACCACTGACAGCACGTACAGTTCACCAGGAAGTTTAAGACCACTTTCAGCACGTTAAACTTTTACACTCTAATTAGAAATTAATAAAGACTAATAGCTTTATCGTCGGTCTATTAAATCCCGTGGAGGAGGTACCTGGAAGTTAGGCAGTCGCGAAGGTGGTCGGTCGGTACACTCGGCAATAAAAGTTTTTTTCTTCGTGAAATAACGGAGACTTTAACTGCAAAAGAAGAAAAAAAAAAGAAAAAGAAAATTCGTCGAAAGCGAAAGTCGAACTATGTTATTTATCTGATGGCCGACACTTCGAAGATTGTTGCACGGTGTCGACGCAGTGCGCAGACGTTCGCTAGACGTTCGTTTTCTTTTCGTTTCTTATTTCTCTCATCGAAAAAGGAGAGAATATCAGGACAAAGTGAGAAAGAGTAAAGATAGATCGGAGGAGGGAAGAGGAAGAAAAAAAGAAATCAATGAACGGAAACGTGATACGATGGGCGAAGGGCCAGGACGGGGGACAGGGTCGGCCGTGCTGTAGTTTCTCTATTTCCTTCATTAACTCTGATTCAACAGCAGCGTAACTTTTAATTGGAAGTAGTGGGGGTCGAGTCGAGGCTCATTTCCCGGCGGACTTCCCCATACTAGAATTCAAGCGAGCGTCTTGGGAGAGGTCACTTCATTAATTCGTTGCGATATTCTCAGATTTTACTTTCATAAGTAAATTCTATATACGATATATTATCATAATATCCTTTAGCGACTGAATCACTTCAAATTAAAAACAGTAGCGTATCTGTTTCTATGGAAAAACTGAAGAACTTTAGAAATATAGTTTTTTCACGATAAAACGTTTCTTATTATCTGATATCACAATCCGCGATGAGAAATGGATTATAATTACTGAATATTAAATGTATCGTGAAATATATAACGATGTAATCTATCAGTAACAATAATCACTAACGAATGAATAAATATACATAATAAAGTGATGTACAGTGGCACATTAATTTCCTATTCATTAAATATAAATGTATAAATGGCATTAATCGTGAGAACGGGAAATGTGCTGATTTAATTTAAATAAAATCAGTAGAGCGTCATCTTTCAAAACGGAAAATAACTGGAGCGACAGATGCTTTCGAGAGCATCCGTGCCTCCGTCCTTTACTCATATCCAGATAAAGGCACATGTGACGCTCGTAAGATACTGCCGGAAATAAAAGCGATAAAAAGCAAAGCGAATAGTTACATATCCTCGACGAAGTCCTTCGAAACGCGAAAATGACGAGCTTACGATAAAGGACCACCGTCGCGAACGATAACGGGGCAACCCCGTAGAATTTAGTATCGCATAGCATCACTATACTATCGGTTTCTCGTTATCCAGATCGGTATATTGTTATTTCAGCAGTTCTCGGACAAGGTTCACAGACTCTTCGATAGCGCAAAGAGGACTGGGGCTTCTGAAGAATTCAACGTAACTGGCCGATAATCGGCCTCGTAACGGCTACCCATTTTCTATGGCATGTCGGACACCATCATCGAAACGATCTTATTTCCATGCATTCACGTTGCACCTGCTATTGCATCGTAGTCGTCATACCGTATTATATCGCATCGAATCTTATTCGATGCACGATAATCCTACGAAATTCTACTTTAAAATTACCTGCATAAAGATACTTTAAAATTACCTGCATAAAGATACGTCCTTCGTTAAGATTCGCCCCGTATTCACGAGCTATATAATTGCATTCTGGTATAAATACGTTATCCGTGTGGCGATCAGCGCGCGGTAGCTCCGCAGGCGGTGGTTGATAACATTCCACGAGTATAGATAAGCAAATGCCACTTACGATAGCACGAGAAGGTACTACGCGATTTTACAAAATCTCGTAAATCCGAGTTTTATACATAGCGGCTTAGCCAAAATAAATCAAGAGAGAGAGAGAGGTAGGGAGAGACGACGCGCTTTGCGTTGTCCTCCTAAGAATCGCAAAACCGTAAAACGCGCAAAATGAAACTGTTCTTATTTTTTGCACTTCGCTTATCCGAAGGATCGCTTTCCCCTCGTAATTGCGTGTCCTCGACAAAAATCTTCCCGATTTCTTCCCTCTTAGTGCTCGCGCATTCCGTTCGCATACGACGCTGGCAAATCGGCTGCATCGCCGGCGTCACTGGTAAAAAAACGGAGAACTTTCATGGCGAGTCTCGCGGAGCCTCGCATAGCAAAACACCGACGACGCCTGCCGTTTGGGCTGGCACAGGAACATAGAAGGGGGCCAGGGTGACGAGCGGGTAGTGGTAGGAAACCCCGGGCAAAAAACAGCGCCTGCAGAGATCCGCGACGCGGCTATTTAATTCGGGACTTCGCCCGGAGGGAAAAAAAAGTGCCGAGGCCGCCGGCTCTTCCTCGCACCGCTCATGCATTATGAATAATGGAATTTAAATATACGCGAAACAGATCCCCGCTGGGCGAATTCGGCTTAGGGGGGTGGTGTGCCGCCCGGTGCCACGGTGTCGTGTTCGCATTGTTAATTGGCTGGCCGTTTCATTTTGCGTTGCGGCGTGAGAGACAGCGTAACGGGAAATGAAACGACAACGGCGCGTCGAGCGTGCACAGAGAGAAGTTGAATTATCGAGGGAGAAAAAGGGCACGACGAAGTGGGAGAACGGTCAAACACTGAGAAAGCAGGCAACATCCATAGACCCGTAAATTAATTAGAGGCAGCATAATGGCTGACCGTGGTGGTTCGTCTTCGTGGCCCAGGTTGCGGTTCCCGGGTGCCCTCGTAGTTCGCGCGGTCATGCCTCGGAAACTATACGATACACCTTGCGTCATCCTTGCATCAGGCAACCTGGATACCTGTTTGCGATCCCCCGAGGTATTAACGACCGTATGAGCAGACTCAAAGTACTCAAAGTACGAACACACAGTTAGTTTCGCGTATATATTGCTCGTCGTTGAGTTAGCTTGACAACTTGACAAAGTAGGCAAAATACGTAAGAGTTTTCCCTTCGCAGCGAAGAGCAAACAATCTCAGCATCAGTTTACACTGTTAAATTTGTCATATCAAATTAGACCCAATTTGAGTTATTTTTTATCATTTCTTTATATATTATTGATTTAATTAAAACAATGCAGTTAAATGATTTAATTTAAAAAATGTTAAATTAAATTTGATTCAAATTTAATTCACTATTTATTAAGTCATGGATCGATTTACATTTTGACAGACACGGAAGTTAAAATTGATAAAATATCATTTAATTCAAAGGGTTACTATTGTTTCGATATCTAAGTGTATACATATCAAAATTTTATTTTAATATTAATTAAAACGCAAAAACAATCATTAATTTGCGTAACTTTGTTTGAATTTTTTTTTCTAGTAAAAAAAAATATTTACTTCTTTTTACTTCGAGATATGCAAATTGAATTGGTAGCATGACGAGAATTTTGTGAAGCTTAGAGATCTACGTTCGCAAGAGAATGGGACTTGTTCAAAACTTCTTTTTTCAGCGAACCGTGCTCGATTGTAACATAAAAATGATAAGCCTCTCCGACGCGATTGGTCTCATCTTTCCGCTCGTCATTTTATCCAAGATCGTATAGATATTGTATCCAAGTTCTGATAAAATAGAGAAGGAATCACACAGTACAGTTTCCTCCCAAATGTCCATCCCAGGCAAAACCAGAAAGGTCCGACTTTATGATACTACGAGACACAATAAAGCTTGATGACTCCTAAACGTAGGAGAACATATATATATATATATATATATATATATATATAGTCCGGCGTAAACTTATTTTTCAATTCCGCGGTTCTCCACCGCCATCGTTTTGTTTGACGTGGAAAAAGAAATTCTCTCGATTCGAGTTGTCCGGTTCCTTTCGTTCTACCGACAATGCCATATTTTCGGTATAGACCGATCTCTTTCTCTCATCTTTTGAAGATGAAAGCGCGGAAGAGCTGGATCGTGCGCTGCACAATGCAAGGCTGTCGTATGAGGTACGAGGAGTCCGTCATGCGCCGTAAAACGCCGGTATATGCAATACTTTCACGGCGACGGTGCTCGCACGAAGTAATATCGTGAAACGTAGAACCGCTCTTTTCATACGGATATGCGAGAGAAGTTGCTCATCCGCCCTCCGGCGCACATCATGCAAAAGCGTCGTGCATTCTAGAATCTACGATGGAATTCTTCCATAGTCGACTGATATTCATCGCGATAAATAGATAAGATTCGGATAAGACATCGATAATTCCGTTACGATTTTCCGAGAAAATCTAGTAAGATCCAGCCAATATATGATCACGTCCCATATGGTTGATTAATCTTCAGTCGGCTGATGGAGGAGGATCACTCTCCTCTCTCCTGTTGATGGAAAGAGGTGGATTGGCGAGCAAAAAGGATAAACAGAGAATAAACACGAGCTATAGCCTTGTCCGTTCGAACGAGGGAGGAGATAAAAAGATGCCATGGAGAACGAGTAAGCGAAAAAAGAAGGCGGATACACGCGAAAAAGAGACAAACGGAATAGCGGTTCAAGATTCGTATCCCAAGGAAAACCAAGGCTATACCGGGGTCCTGGATTATTCGAAGCACGACGACGATCTTCGAGTCAGCCGACTGTCTGTACCGTGAAAGTGGCACGTATCGATCGCACGGTTGGATTATCTTCCTCTTCGATCGACGACGATTACTTCCGCCATCATATATCCGGGCTTTGCGCACTGGCGAAGATATTTAAAAATCTGTGCTCAGTAACTACTTATGATTTTTCCATCAGAAACAATTACGGAAAGAAAGGAGAAAAAAGAAAGTATCTGATTCGAAACGCTAATAGATAATTAAAATAAAATTGAATAGGCTGAAGTGCAATACACTATTAGAATCAAAAGAACAATGCTAAACTCTTGAGTTAAATAACATTTTATAACATTTTATAACATAAATAATATTTTATAACGAAATGACGTACATCACAAAAATTACTTGATTCTCTCTTATTTGCGTTCAAACATTCTCTGTGTATTCATTCAATATTAAATAACATTTTGTTATTTTTAACTTTCATGTATGTCAAAATATAAATTAATCCATTTTTGTAGATTAAATTGCTTAATTTCAGAATAATGTCATGCATTAAATAATTAAATGTCAGTCAAATTTAATACATTTTCTTGAGTTAAATCGTTAAATTAAATTAATTAAATTAAATTAATCTTTAGTAATTAAGTTTTAATTAATTTTTCAAATTAACGACATATTTAATACAAGCAGTGGCGACCTATAAAAATAATTAAAAAATAAATTAGATATAATTTAATATTATATTTAACAGAAATATTATACATTATAGTGTTAAATTTAAAGTTATTTCATTGTTTTATTATAAAATAATGATATATTGAGTAGGAATAGTGGCGACTTAAATTAGGTTAAATTTGACACTACAGATTTAACAGCTAATTTTTTTTAGACAAATAAAGATGACAATTACCAAGTATATGCAGTATATTAAAGTAGACACATTCAATTAAAACAGTAAATTAAAATACTAAGAAAAGAATCTGATTAATGAAATACTTTCGTATCTTCGTAACGAATAAAAGCAATACTTTTCGAGGCAACGTCGACACGAATATGCTCTATTTTGACTAATGATTATTACAGACGGTGTATCTGCGGCGTGATAAATTAGTGCGCGAATCGATTTCCACAACCGTTGTAGAAAGTACTTTGGCAAACGTTATTTCTTCCTGTCTCGAAGGAAGCACCACTCGAAAACTTGGAAAAGTTTGGCCAGCTGCGCATACCATGGTCCATACTGGCTCGGTGGCCTACGCATGGTTTGGAGATGATAGGAAGAGAGAAGTGACGAGAGAGCGTGAAAGAGAAACAACAGGAAACATCCGCGTACGTGGTTGTATCATGGCGTTAATGGCGACGAACATAAAGCATCCCTGCGCCTGCACGCTCGACCACGGTCGTTTACAGTGCCACTATTTATGTTGATAACTTCGAAATGGAGTCAGATACACGAGTACCGGTGGTGGTCCAGCAGCGGTCTGGTAGCACTTGCAAAGTATGAGACAAGAGGGGGGGAGGAGGAAGGGTGAATTCGCGAATCTTTTTGGTCGTGCAAGGAAGACGGGTCGGTTAGGGTGGGTAGAGAAGAGACGAGCCGAGTCGAGAACAAGATTCAAGCGGAAAGTTTTGCGAGTTAATGGTGCGGAGGTAATGCCGCGGCCGCAACAGCAACAGCCATCCTCTGCTCGTGTGCTTCACTCGCTTCTTCCGTTCTCTCTCTCTTTGCACCAGTTCTCTTTCTTGATATAACCACAGAAAAAAAAAGGGAGAGAGAGAAAGCGAGATTCTTTTCTCCCCGTGGATTCTCTCCTCTCCTTAAGCACACTCTCTCTTCCTGTCTGCTCCTTCTTTCTCTATTGCTGTCTTCTTTGCTTGCATCATGCCTTGTCCATTTCCCTCTGGAGAACATGCCACGTTCTCACTTCCTCGTAGGTCAATGCTCTTTTTCTTCCTCTACGTTGTCTCCTCTCACACCCTCGAGACGGCTCGATCTTTTCCTCGTACAGCTCCTATCACGAACAGTCACTAACAAGTGCATCGAATGCAAGTTGCCGACGAACTTCTTCCACCGATTCGTACTTGCTCTTCGTGTGCATGCACGGGTATGTATATCTCTATTAGGCGACATCTGCTCTCAGCTTTTTCGTAACGAGGTAGCACGGATTCGCGCTTCGAGAGATTTCACGAAGTACTTCCGATCTCACCGTTATTACAGAAGAATGCGCACTTTGTATTTTCTTGTCTCTCATTTACTCTTTCCTTTCTTTCGTATCTAGCATGGATGCTCTCGTGATAAGCGTAGAAACCAACGATAACGAAAAACGATGTGACTTTATAACCGCTAAATTTTTTGAACTATTTATTCCTTAAAAATTATTTTGACTATTTTGAATATTCTACATTTTTATTTCTGTATGACGGAAATGTTCTTACACAGAGAAGAATAGTATAACTTAAAAAAAACCGATTTAATCCTATAAATAGTTAAAATTATAAGATTAATAATAATGTAAGATTTATTATTATTATATTATTAATAAAATCACAAAAATAAACAAATTACTGATTTATAATTTTGTATAAAATAATCATGGCGATTTTTAGAAAAAAATCATTTTAAACAGTTTGCTTTCCAACCTATCGAACTTTTTCTTTAGCAATGCTGCTACTTTGCGATGTCATTTTCGAGTTGATCATGCAAAGTTAACAAAAGTACTTAAACTTTAAAATCATGCAGAGAGTTGGGAAAAATTTGTTTTCAATTTTACTTCAGATTTTCTAAGAGCTTAAAGTCTCTTTAAGAATTGAGCGTTTTCGATTTTTCTTCGTTGGATTATTGTGATTTGAAATAACCAGTACATTTTCTTTTTATCACTTATATATAGGAATAATATTATAGGAATAATACTAGCGAATTTAAGCTTTCAAAAGAGTCTAGCAAAGTTGAAAACAATTTGTTTGAATTCCGTGTATGATCTCAAAGTTCAAGTTAAAAAAATGTCAAAAAACTTTTAAAGACAAAAAGTCAATGTTACACAATCGACTTGGAAATAACGCCACTTGGAGCAGAAGTATTACCGAGAAAAAAGCTCAACGCTTGAAAGCAGAATCTATAGGCTTCAAACTTTTTTTTTGTTGAAAATGGAGCTTTAAGATTTTTCGTAGAGTTATATAAAATTATATAAATTGTACGTTATTTTTATCACTTAAAATGAATTCTTCATTTTGTTGTGTATTGTTTCAGCATAATGCAATAATATTTATAAATAATTATTTAATAATAATTATTTAATAATTAAAAATATAATTCAATGTCTTTTAAACTGACTAAGTTTACAAAAGTTTTAAGAACAACTTCAGAACAATTATTGCTAATTATTCACTAAAAAGAGACGTTCTTCGCGGAGTAACAACTCGAGATGCATTTGCGGTTGACGGCTTTCCGCGGCGCGTCGCGGTAATATGGCTCCTATTTAATTACCCGGTCCTTTGGGAGCTTAAACCAGCCAGAGCTGGAACGGCTGTGCCGTTATTCTATCTAGACTCCTTTGCCTTCTCAAGCAGGCGCATGATCAAACCTTCTCGCATAAAAGACAATCGCAGCTGGCAGTCGACGACGCGCGGGACAGCCGAATCATGACCCGTTCCTCTTCAGTTATCGTCGTCAGTCTGCTCCACTTCCAGACGCCTCACGTAATCTATTCGACGTTAGTTGCTTGATTGCACCGTAAAATGTGACGGCGACGAGAACGACCTCGACGACGACAATGACAACGACGACGACGATCACGATGACAAGAGAAGGTTCGTCGGTGCTCGATGGCGCCTCCGATTCCAACCGCAGCACGATGCAAGCCCATTACTATCGCCCGAAGCTAAACGGCACCCGGAGCTCGTACCATTAACGGAATCTAGAGTCTGATCCACCTCATTGAATTCCGTTCAATTGCGATTATGATAATGAACGATCGCCTTTGGACGTGAGCTATGGACAATGAAGGTTCAGAGAAGCTCAACGATGAAATTATTATGACGGCTTCATATGTTGTACAGTTGATAAAGTTGCTAAAGAAATTATTTAACTTCATTATCTGTGTAAGCAGCATAGATTTTTGCATAAGAGAATCAACTAATCAGTCTTTTATTTTCATCCCACTTAAGTGTTGCCACATATATTATGCGTTATACAAAAGTCTATGCTGCGATTTTAAATTGTATTATATAATATCTATAGCTTTCATCATATGCAATAAGATATTTCATAATATATCATGTGTATATATATATATATATATATGTGTGTGTGTGTGTGTGTATATACATATCACAGTACATGCTACTTTTGTTCGATAATGAAGAAATTACAGTTGCAATGTAGACGCCGGATTATTCGCGGGGGAAACCGTTGATTATTTGGACTCCGTGGGCTCGAGGTCTGGTTTACTTCTTCCCTTATGTCCGGAGATAATGGACACTATTACCTTAACGAGACCCCAGTCTCTTAGCCGGTAATTGCTTCGAGATATCCGGGAGAGCTCCGGCGTATGTTGCTGCCTAGTGTTGCACACAGAACCCAGACGGTGTTATTGCCGTCGAGGCTACTCGCCCGTTTCATGGTGGTTATTGTTATGGGCCTGCGGCATTAAGATGTACACCGCACTCTCATACAGGACTCATCATCTCGTATGATGTGCATATACTCATACAGGGCGGATTTCATTACATCGGTTTCATAACTGGCGGTCTTCACAACCGCGATAAATCGGAATTGTCTTTCTTATTAAAGCAGCTGCCATTTCTTCTCTTTCATATCGCTGATGAAGCCGACGAGACGGATTAATCTACAACGATTGAATAACCTCCATGACGTAAGTGGATCGTTTACTGGCATGGCTTCTCGTTCTTATGTGAAATTCGCGTCGTAAATATTTTATTTTAA
>Ga0157364_1000194_pt1 | contig 33028 bp, 26 predicted proteins | sample AttsexASBM2_FD_111476 | JGI IMG/M metagenome (GOLD analysis project Ga0157364, IMG submission 111476) | Fungus gardens microbial communities from leaf cutter ant in Ribeirão Preto, State of São Paulo, Brazil - Atta sexdens ASBM2 | ecosystem: Host-associated > Fungi > Mycelium > Unclassified ...
ATGTTGGGAAAAATAATTTAAATAGCGAAAAAGGTCGTTTTATAATATACATATCATATGTGAGTGCATTGTTATCCTTTATTATGGTTACTTCCATTTTATGGTGGCTCATATAAAGGCATTTATACCAGTATAGATTTATTTCGATTGAGTCAGATCTCATTATATGTAACATTTTATATTACTACATTCGATCATTATTGCAAAATTAGTAGTGATGTTTAACAGATAAAAATATATGAATTTTGTAATAATAAATGTGCGATAGATTCAAGATTTATCACGCTCCGGCAAAACAAGTAGCACAAGTAAAAAATATAAAATTGTTCAGGAGAAAAAATTATGTTCCAAGTATTTTAAAATATAATTCAGTAAAAAGTATGACGAACTTTCGAATTGCTTTGCATATTATTTAGTCAGAAATTCTTAAAAATCACAGAGATTTTGAATTTTTTTAAATTATTATAACTATACAATCGTGATCACTTGCAACCAAAATTATATTTCGGCAATTAAATTATTATACCATAAACGAAACGACAAAATGAAAGAATGCGTTTTTTTATTCACAATTTTTTGCTCCATTATTAGATTCCGAGTTATGAAATAGAACATTTGGCTCACATACTTACTTGTTGTGTAATTGCAAAGAAACGAAATTAGAAACAGGACGAGAAATGTTCTTGCTAAGCGTAGGACAAGTTGATTGACTTTAATTTGAACGTCAAATATTAGGAAGGATAGGGAGAAAAAATGTAAACAGGGATGTTTCATGAAACAATCTCGAAGCACCTCCTACTTTTTTATTTCCACCAATACCTGAAAACAGAAAATAGAGGGGAGTCAAAATGGAAGGAAAAGGAGCAAAGGAAGAAAACAAGAAAAATCTAAGAAAAAGTTGAAGAAAAAACGAAAGATGGAAAGGCCAAGAAGAGCGACTTATCTATATTATATAGAATGTGTAAAAAAATCAGAGATCAGGAGACACGGTATATAGTGTCTTGGCATTAAGATAAGCATAACAATGCTATAGCAACATCAACTCTCCATACAATCTGGATCATTTTTTTGGTAAAATTTTATTTTCAAATTTCACTCGCTTGTTGCTTAAATTTCAATTTTTATTAAATAAAGATTTTAACGTTTAAAAACTATTTGGTAATATGTATGTAATAGAGATGTTGAAAAATAGCTCTGAATTTTTTTTGAAAGTGTAGGGCACGTAGAAGAGTAAAAAACTTGGGCCGAAGAAAAAAAGATTCCAATTGCAGACGGAAAAAATAAAAGTATGCTTGCAAATGAATTAATATTAAAAATACAAAATTATTATTTTAAAAATTAACACAATGTCATGGCTTATTTTGAGCTATAATTAAATTAACTTTAAATTAATATAATTAACATATTAAGTTCGAAATAAGCCATGACACTGTGTTAATTTTTAAGAAAATACACGCATTTTTCATTTACTCCTTAATTATTAATTTAACATATATTTGATTTTTCAATTGTTTTAACAAAATACTTCCTCTCAGAATATTTATTTCTTAATGTGCACTGTGATAATCCAAGTGAAGTAAGCAAAAATATCTTATGTTAAATTATTCGCAATTAAATTACTTACATTAACTTACATAATTAGTTTAACTTATAATCGTACCGTTCTGCATTACATTGTTATTCAATTCAACGATATTTGTTTCCGCTTGTCGCGTTAATTCCTGTAATATAATAATAATCGATATTTAAAAATATATCTGCGCGAAGTTGATTTATCGTTAAGTGAAAAAAAATCCCTTTACCGCATTAATTATATTTTCGTATTCCTGTTCGCATTGCACTATCAGTGCGTTTTTCAAACCGGCAGAAGATTCCTTAGACTCTTCCTGTTCATCTAGTTTCAAAGAAGCATCGATAAAATCTAACTCACCATGCATCTTCAAAGTCCTCATTTTCAATCGTTGTTCCCTATTTTTTGCTTCTATTACCTTCTCACGACGCGTTTCACGATCGAGAAGCTAAAGACGAATATAACTCGACATTATCATACTTGAATTATGTCAGAAACAATAATTTGCAAAACGTGAAAATATTTTTCTTGCGCTATACATTGAGATAAATTAAAAATAAACTCATTTCGCTCATTATATTACAAATCATTTATCAAAATGTATTATCTAAAAATTTCTCTTTTAAAAATATATTAAAAATTCAATAATTAAATAATTAAAATATAATAAAAAATAATCAATTATATATAATAATATTAATAATTATTAATTAGATATATCATTAGAGATTGATGTAGCAAGATATTCTTTTACTCTTTTTTATAGTTCTAATAAGATAATAGGCAAAAATTACATTCTTTATCAATATATTTACCGCGGTTAATAACAGTTTATCGTTCTTTTGATTGACCGTTAAAGCCTTCGAAAATTCGAGTAAATAAGTCGAGCCTTTTTTATTCGCTACTGCAGCCAGTTGACCTTGCTCATGCGGTCGTAAACAGGTCAAACTTTCGTCGCAGACCTTCGAACGAATTATATTGTTAAAATTTATTCACACGATAGCGTGATAGCCTTAGAATTAGAAATTAGATACCTTTATGCTAAGAACTGGACTATCCTCTTGAATCAAAAAATCCCACACATCTAAAGTTCCATCAACTTTGATCAAATAATACACAGAATAACGCGTAGCACTCCATGCACCACCCGTTAAAAAGTCTCGATGACCGCTAAAAAACATCGAAGCAAAGTTGTAAAGTTTTCTAAATGTTCATTATCCCATTTAAACTTACGGTGTCCATGCTATGCAGGATTCTCTACAATCTTCCGACCAAACTCTCGAAGTCCAATCACCGACTGTTAAAAAGTTTTTTACGAACGTTGGGTTTCTTTCCAGACTTATAACCGGTCCATACTGGGCTCTAAATCTAGTTGCAATCTTTTCACTAGGCGTTTTACCTTTGCGATTTCCCGATATTACAATACCTAAAGAACGAAACTATTTTATTATTGTTTTATCACATAATCTATTTCTTTTTCATAAAAATTTTTCAATAATAATTAAATTCGTTATCGAATTCGTTTCGTTAATTTATTTCTTGCATTTAAAATTCTATTTTTTATTACTTTAGAATTTTATGTTGAAATATAATTATTTAATAAAAATTATATAAATTTCTATCTAAACGTATAATTTGCACAACAATATTTATTATACCGTTTTCCAAGCCACACATGAAACGCGTTCCCATCGAAGGTTCGAATTGAAGAGCCGAAATACCGGTAGCTTTGTCCACGTTTTGATTTTCTGGCTTCGATAAATCTATTACTAAAGTTTCTGTTGGAACTTGCAACTTTCTGGTATCCCACCACTTTATCTACAAACAAACGAGTATCCCAATATCATCGGGCTCATTGTTGATAATCGCTTGTTTCGAACAAAATTATACCTGTCCATCTTTCGAAGCGCTAAAAAATTCGGTACCAGTCTTGGAATTAATCCATAAGGTTTTATCACAGGGATCTCTATGGCTAAACTCAACCGAACTGATGTCTATTATTTCTGGACCTCTTCTAAGGTCCCAACAACCCACCTGTCCAGTTATCAAACCACCTATCAAGGTGTTGCTATCCTTAGGGCTGTACTCCAACGTCAGGATCGGACAAAAAGGTTTTAGTGTTATGTAAGGATTATTTGGATTCTCTATGGAGTAATTTTTCGTAAATATACCAATCAACGATCAATCAGCTTCGATCTTGGCTATACCGTTTACTCAACGCACCTACTTCCCAGATATACGACGTGTAATTGCTGCTAAAAGTTTTTTTGAAATCAACGTTGCAATAACTAGCCGCAAAGCGATTACCTTGATCTGGCGACCACGACAGATGAGTGATCTGCCGTTTCATCGTTAAAGGATCACGATAAACGTTTACCGTGCGCGAAAAAGCTCTTTGTATCAGCGAGATCGCCTCCACATCAGCGAAGTATTCTTCGTAAATGTTGCAAGCGTTGTTTTGCAAAATACAGTGCTCCATTGACTTAAAAAGAATATCTTATAAATAATTCTGAATGTATAAGATAATTTCAATAACTTTATTATAAAAGAACAACAAGAGATGTTTACAGGTAGCAGCTGAAGCATTGTATGAATATATAATTCATCTTTTTCGATCTTACGTCTATATCTGACTGTCTGTTCTAAATCCTTCATATTTATGTCCTTCGGCCAGCCACCCTCATAATGAAACATTTTATTATCCCTATACGTTGCAGTAGTTGTATTTACCTTAACATTTACATACACTACATATAAAAATTTTGCTGTACGTTTTCTCACAAATGTCATTAATTAAAATATTTTTACCTCGTGAACCGCAAAGACTTTACTGCATTGCGTAGCGTGTGTCACAGGATCCATTCTAACATAATTATTCATCAATGCTGGATTCGATTTGATTTCCACTTCTGTTTTATCGAAGTCAGAGAAATTGCATCTTTTGCCGAAATGCATTCTCTTCTTCGTATAAGCGTACTCCAAATCCATTGTATATAAAGATAACTTAAACTATATTGAAGAAAATACACAATTCTAGGATAGTTTCGCTTTTACAATTTTAGTTTATTTTAATATCAAATTTCAAAATTTTATTTTCCACATTTATTAAGAAATATTTAATGGCACAAAACGTTTTGATTGTTATTAACACAATGTCATAAAAGTCATAACAAAAAACACATTTATGTATAGTTCCAGTCTATGATTTCACGAAAAATGGATAGTCAATTAGGCAGTACACACACAGTGTGGTTACTATAGTAACAGAGAATATATCATGGTGTGAGACTTAGCTATCGGTCTTTACTAAAACCGGTACTTCGGGATTTAAACCTTGGTAGAGAATGAACAATGTTTTATATGCTTGTACATACTCTGCGCTTGCAGGCTCGATATTAGATTTAACGGTGGGTATCATGTCGCGTAAAACAATTTCGATTAATGTATTCAGATATTTGGTGCGCTGTAACTTTTGTATTGCTTCGTACAGCGATAATAATTGCTTCTTGTTACAGTATCTTATATTGTGGACTTTAGAAAAATCTACAACAAAATTTAGAAATTGAGATTAGCGTGATTAGATTAATTATATTAAAATTTTAAGCTGTGATTAATATACAAATGAATTTACTTTTAAAATGCTCCATACAGGAAATATTCCAAATGCCGTTCGACATCCATCCTCTTGTCAAAGAAAGATTATATGGATCTTTTGTAATCGGTTTTGCAATGTTCTTAATATCATATTGCTTAAAAGAGGTTCCTACTGCTTCAGTGGAAGCAATTTTCATATCATTGGACTGGCTCGAATCTAAATCTTTAGTAAGAATGCTGCTAAATACAATTATTGATTTTGCTGTCTTATCAAGCAAGTGAGGTTCTTCTAATAAATGATCTTGCATGGTATTCTGCAACAATTATAAATAATATAAGGCATCGGTCTTGTATAATTTCAACGCTCTTCCTCCTTCCACATACATTACTTACCATCGCTTCGAATTCTTTTAGAAAAGTGTTAACTGATTTCTGAAATCTATCCTCATTAATATCATTCGAGCTATCTGCTTCAGTTTTTAAAAATGAATAATAAGTTCTCAATACTTTAACAATTTCATTCGGCACATTAAAATGTTGGAGCGCTTCCACTACATCTATCGTTACAATTTGTTCTTGAATGGACTGATGTCCATCATTTCCATGCAATGGACAATCATTCTTAATATTCCCGGGAGAAGAAATTGATATATTCTCGGTAGATTGTCGTGTCATTTTATGTATCAAATCGCTTAATTCAGCAGCTGATGTTTCAGGCGATAGAGACTTTCTTGACTGAAATAAAAATGCGCAATAAAAAATTATATTAAAAATTTTTCAATATTCTATTATATCTGATAATATTGTATGATTGTATCATTATTGCATACATTTTGCGGAATATCATCAGGATCATTGCCAATTTGTAGTTTATTTGCTGAACTTATCTTCTTAATGTTTAATTTATTTTCCAGTATAAAATTCTTCCCTTTCTGTAACTTTCCTGCAACTTTTGGAGATGACGCCTTTGATTGCATCGTTTCGATAGCGTTACTTCGCTTTATACCGCCAATAGATTTTTTCGTCACGATAGAAGTTACTTTATTTTGAAATGCACTTAATCTTTTACAATGGGGGCTTTTAGCGATATTTGTTTTTTGCGTTGTAATATTGTTTTTCGAAATTTTCTTGCGATCGCTAGTCGATGCAGAATTGGATAGATAAATATTTTCAACTGTATCTTTTCTTAAAGATACTTTTTTTTTCGATGCTACATTAAGCTTCAATTTTTCCCGCAATTCTTGTGCAAGAACGATCGCTCTGCTTATCCCCGCAGCGATCTCCTCAGCTTCGTTTTCATTCTATTAATTAATAATAAATAAAACAAATTCATGTCAACCTATACATATAAGCAGAACATATATTAAAAGTAAAAATATATAAATTAAATCGCGATTACTTTTTTACAAATACAAATGTTTTCGTTGATTCGTTTTTCAACCACGGTTTTCATCTGCCACGGTTTTAAAACGAATGCTGCTTCGTCACAATCTTTTCTCAATATTTCCTTCACTTCCTCTGTGATTAACAAAGTGTTATGCAACAGTTCGTATAAATTTGATAAATTCAACGTACAGTCCATTACTCCCGAATGTCTGCGATCCTAGTAAAAGAAATACAAACAAAACGTTATCACAGAAAAATGATGAGAAATGAATAAGGCAAAAAGAAATATGCCACTCAAAGCGTTAATCACTTTAACAAATAATATAATCATTGCCTAAGGCAACAAGATAACCATAAATACCTGTTTATGTGAAATGTAATGGTTGTGTAACCATCCATCATTTTTTTCACTTATGTAAACACATTAAAATTGATTACCGGATACAAGTTGAACACGCGAGCTTGAGAAGTCATACGTATAGAAAAAATGTTAAAAATTATATTTATATATACAATGTATTGTATACAGCATACATTTATATATATAGAAATGGTAATAAAAAATAGACGTAAACCAGAATAGAATATATATAATCTTCATATATTAAGAATAATATGCATATATATATATATATATATATATACATATACATATATATATATATATATATATATATATATATATATATGTAATTTACTTTTTTCTTTTTTTCACAATATGTGCCTCATCGCTAATTTCCTAGAGTTTCAGTCAATTGAAACTAGGAGAACATTGAAACGGCTGCCTATCCTAACTAATATCTCTAAAACCATCACTCTTCATGATAGTTTTAAATGCTATAAATTGGAAATGTGTTTATAAACCGCTAGCTCTCATAGAGCACTCGAAGATTCGTTTCCGCTTGCGCGCCGCAACGAACAACGAATCATGTAGACATCTGTCGATAAAATAAGTCTTTATAAAAATAAAGAGTGACTTCAAGACGTTTTTAGATTAATAATTTATCTCGTCCCACGTTCCACACTATGGAATAATAAAAGCGCGAAACTATGATAACGTCACAGTTTTCAGAGGGCAGAAAGTCACGTAAAGTCAACATGCATACAACACAAATGGCATAACCATATAAAGATACGAATAATATTTATGTTATTATTGCGCACATTAAATACCTCAAATATATTGTAAACTCTTAAAAATCTTTGTTTGCGTAATTTGTATTTTACTATCAAGATAAAGTAAAGTCTACATATCACGGAAGTACGCCATTTGAGCTATTAGTTGTGACGATACCCTGTGAAAAACAGTGAACCAAATTCTTAATTACAAATTGTACACTGCGATTTACCTAAACTTAATTCCTAAAGTAACAAATGTGTGAGGATGAACCATCAATATTTTTTATCTTTATAAGAAATGAAATATTTCTGTAAAGCGGAAAATTGTAAAGTTCATTGACTGGATGCAGGAAATACAACAGACGAGTCAATGTTGATTTTACTTCTTATAATAATGATTATGTGCGTTTACAGCTCGTCCTTCCTTGGCACATCATCGTCCTCATCTTCTTCCTGAGCCTGTGACGAAATAAATAATGAAGAATAATTGTAATATAAGATTATGCCTCATAAAATTCTAAAAGATATTCTGAACATAATTTATTATCTTTTTAGCAAAAAATTTTTGTACTCCTTTTGTATTCCTTTTATAATCTTTTTCAATTAAAAATAATTCCTTAACATACCTCTTCTGCAGCTTCGCCATACGCGCCACCGCTTTCAATAAATTTGGAAAGACCTTCAAGCGTCCTCTCTCCGTTATATTCCACAGCCTACAGCAACAAAATAAGTTATCAAAATAAATACATTTCCAGCATAAATATAAGGTTGAGGAATGGATGTACGAAAGATTCGTACCTCATTCGTCTCTTTCTTATAGAGTGTCAGCGTAGGGAAGTTCAGAACCTTTATATCCTCCAACTCATTAGCAGTGGCATCCATTTTTGCGATGACCAATTTATCGTTGTCCTTGTATTTTTCGCCAAGCTAAAATTAACATGTTTGACGATTAATAAAATTACTTGACAAAATTATTTGTATTACCTGTATCTATTATAGTTAAAATTCCAACGTACTTGGTCATAAATGGGCGCTAATTGCTGACAATGACCGCACCAAGGAGCGTAGAATTCAACAAAAACATCCTTTTCCTTGTCAAAGGCAATCTCGTGGAAGTTTGTGCCGACGAGAATCTTAACCGGGTTCTTGTCCCAGTCCTCCGGCAAGTCTTGGGTAAGCAGATGTCGTTTCAGTTTACCCTCTACGAAAGCAGTGACAAATTCCAGGACATTCTCAGTGGTTATCTCTGGTTTATCAGGCTTGTACTTAGCCATGTCCTGTTCAAGCTTGATAAGCCGCATAGCGGGCACATCATCTTTTTTCAAACCGAAGAACTCCAGAATTCGTTCGTGATCGGTTTCATCACAATTGATTGTCACAAACAAAACCTATGCATAGATAATTTGAAATATTATATCGATTTGAAGTATTATATTATTTTTTTAAATAATATAGTGAGATGAGTGATGCATAAATTTTCATACCTCGCTACGGTATTTCTTCGCTGGCTCTTGAATTCCTTCGATATATTTTTCAAAGTGACCGGCTTCTTTACTGAGGAAAAGCAACAAGTGGCTCTTGATATCTCCACTGAAGATCTTCTGCGCCGTATCCTGGTTGAATTCGACAACCAAAGGTAACGAAAATACGGAGATGAAGTTCTGTACAGCTGTAGTCGTATACTCTCCATCAAAGACGGCTTTACCTTCATCAAACTACAAATAATACAGATTAATCAGATTTGAGATTACGATATTTCAAAAAATAGAAATTTATTTGATTCGTAATTGTTTTAATATTGATATTATAGAATGCATTGGTATAGACATACCTTCTTAAATAGCACAATCTTTCCATCTTCAATTCCGTATTCGCTGAACACTTCGTCGGCGCTTGTAATACCAAACACATGATCATCTACTATGCTACCAACTTCCAAGAATATCTTGGCGGCATCACTTGTAACGTCCTAATAAAGTCGTTATATATGTATATAAACAGGTAAGGCTGTTGCAACAGATTACTCCTAATTATTATAATAATTTATAAAAATGAAAGATATTCAGTATTAGTAGATAAAAAATAGAAAATTATTGGCGTGAGAAAAGGGTCACAAAAAGAAAAATTGCGATTGTACCTTAAAGAATCCAACAATGGCGACTTTGTGTGCCTCGATAAATGCTTTAGCTTCATCAATCGTGGTCAGATCTTTAGCAGGAGGACCAGTCTTCTTGAGCAGCCAGTTCACAATTTCGTCAGCCTGACGGCCACCGGTGTAGTCGATCTGGATTCCTTTACGGTAAAACTTAAGAGTGGGATATCCTCTTACTAAGTGTTTCTCAGTGAGTGCCGATTCGACTGTCGCATCTATTTTGCCCAATTTGATTGGTGAATTAGTTTCCTCTAATTTCTTTGCCGCTTTAGCATACTCGGGTGCCAGTGCTTTGCAGTGTCCACACCACGGGGCATCTACAATCAAGAAATATACATGTTATATATGTATATAAATAGGTAAGCTTATAAGTGATTATTTTTTAGTATTCCTGATTATTATAATAAAGTCGTTATATGTTAATAATAGTTTAAAATGTGAACTATTAGTAGATAAAAGTAGAAAATTATTGTCATGACACAAGGAACGTAAGAAAGGATGATTATATTGTAGCCTTAAAGAATCCAATAATGGTGACATTGTGTACCTCGAAATATACCTCAGCTAAATTACATGTAATTTAGATAATTATATATAAATAATTACCTAAATGCTTAACACAAATCTAATTAGCCTCATATGTTGAACAAAAAAATGTTATCAAACACTTACTACAAAGTTGTCGATAAAAAGGCACCAAATTCAATACAAATTTTGTTATATTTTATGAAATTGGTAGCAAAATATACAATAAATTTGCTGACAAAATATAACAAAATAAATTGAAGGTAAAATTATACAAAGCTTACTGACAATCTGATAAATTATCAGATAACAAATTAAGGAACCGATCAAAACCAAACTAAAGTTTTGCTCGATTTATGTTGATAATTTGTTCTCAAGTTATATCAGTAAGTTTTATCAGCAAAACTTAATATGGATATACAAGCTTAATATGGATATAGTTAATGTCAATTTGATGAACATTTTGATCAAATTCAACAGCAAATTGCAAATATTTTGACTGAGAATAAGCGAAGAAAGCTCAGTTAAAATCTTGGTCTCTATTATACTTTTAAATCTTACAAATATAAACGTTTATTATAACTTGAAAGTACTTATTGGCATATAAGAGATATATATATATATACAATCATCCAATTGCAATTTCTATATTACAAAATTTAATTTTTCAAATTTACATTTCCTCATGATTAAATCTAAAAATCATTCTGTGGCTTTATATCGGAGAGTAAGATATATTAAGATTCATGGATTTTGAAGGAATCAAAATTGTTCAGTTCTAAAAAATAAAATATAAAAAAAAAGAAAAATATTAGAGAATCATCTAATGCTTTATTTCAAAAATTTAAATCGTATTCTCGAAATATTCTAAACATTTCCTCGTTAACATCAAATTATTGGGATACCATATGGTCGTTTAAGTTTTGAAGTCAAAGTGGTAGATAGCGATCTAAAATTTATAATCAGCGTATCGAACTTTGATAAGAGAAAGCAATTAATTCTTTCCATTAATGCGTCGAATTTGTATCATTTATGAATGCTACGTCTCCGTATAAAGATACAATATATCCGTTACATCCGTCATTATCCTCGTCATCAACACCATTATCATAACGTGACGTTACATTCGTCTCATAATCGTCAGACAATTTGCAAGACATATACGATCATGTATAACGGTAAAAAAAAAGCCAAGAAGTTAGAACTGTCTTTACAGCTGCACTTCCTGCACTCGAGCTCTCGACGAACGCGTAGAATGAGGAGGTACAGAAAGATCAACGGAGAGAAAAATGTTAGAAACGGAGGCTGCGAGGAGACGACTGAAGGACGCTGGACGCGATGAAATATCGATAAATAAATATAGACGACCGTCTCGAAGACGCACGTCGTCCAAATATGGATCTTCTCGGCATTTTTTGCAATTTTTTTTTTCCTTGTGACCGATTTCCATAGATTTCTCCATCAAATGCTGAGAAAAGCAGGAGGGGAGAAAGAGATTGCGAAAAGAAACTGATGGAATTCCAAAAAAGATTTAGAAGAAGAAAAAGATGGAGTATTTCGGTCGAAGGATGATCATCGCTGAAAAATCGCATGTCGCTAACCGGTCCCCCATCACTGTCCTCGAGAATACTCGAGTGATGACGTGTACGGGGTTCGCATCTGGCAGAACCGGCGAATCTGCGAGCGAGTCGGCAAATCGCACGGTATCAATATTTCTGACGTGGATTCATCTTCCTCGACGTTCCCATCAACTTTGACTCTTTCAGTTTCCTTCACTTTCCGATGTTCTTCAATCATCTCCGGTCGCGAGTACAGAAAGTGCAGGCGCGAGGGTGTAATTAAATTCCTCCACAGAAAAGCAACAGATACAAGGCATATGAATTCGGTGAGCGCACGCGAATTCGCGATTCGCATTCAGAACACGCTCCAAGGAGATCGGGTTACATTCAGAAGAACTTCATCCGGGTATTATCTTATCTTTCTTCACCGAATGTTAAACAAGGAAAAAGATATCCGAATGCATCCGGTACAAATTAAGTTCTGAATACAACCGAAGAGCGCAACAGATGTACATATCATACTCACAAAACTCTAAAAGCACGTAATCGTTGTCCTGGATGACGCTGTCGAAGTTGTCCTTGGTGACCACAAGGACCCCATCCTCGACTTCGATCTTGGCGAGAGAGATCGCGACCAGGCAGAGTGCCGCCAAACAGAATACATCGACTTTCATGACGATCCAAATACCTCACTTTCTTTTCTTTTGTCTGTCTTTCTCTCTTTCCTTCGCGTTTCCTGCGCGTCGAAGCGCGACCTGCCTCGCTGAGACGAAGACGTCGTCGGGGACAAGGACAAAAGAAACCGGGAAGACACCACCGTCCGCGAGGAGAACGCGCGATGAATGAGCGAGCGCGACGCTGCGTCGGCGGGTTGGTTGGAGGCTGAGGTTCTCGAGTCTCGTCTCGCGTTGGCTCCGCAGTCTCATACGCGTGGCATCGTCCTCATCGTGGGGATCGCTGATTGGCTGCCTCCCCCGGCATCCGCGGCCCGTGCGTCATCACTCCGACCTGACTCCGACTCCGACCGCAACGGGCATTACCCACTGCCGCGCCGGTCGCGAGATTTCAGTCCCAATTAGTTCTCGATTTAAATTAATTGTATACCTTGAAACGAGATAAAAATGACAAAAGCGAGCAAATTCATTAAATATTGATCAATAAAATTCATTAAATATTGATCAATAAAATATTGATTAAATAAATATTCCAATAAATTCATTCACTTTTATAATTTATTTTATCTCATTTCGAGATGTACAATTGACCTCCCGACGGACGATATGGACGATATAAACGTTAAGTTCGCAAATCAGCAACAGAGTAATCGTTGACAGATTAAAATAGCAACGAAATTGCGTTTTTTTTTTTTTACGAGAAAACCACGATTTGACCTCGGTCGAAATCAACCGCGGTTATCGCCACGAATTACCGTTCGATGATTAGCTCGAAAGTATAATTTCTCGGACAGATACAATCGAACAGGACGAAAGTCAGTTCGATTTTTATATTTTCTTTATTTATTCTTGCATTGATTAATATTCAGATATACTGTTTGAGCAATTTGTATATTCAACAAATGGATAATGGAGTTTTGAAAAAGCTCCAGTACGTAGTGTTTTATCGACGGCACTTGGCTGTCAAAATCACGTGGCGTCGCAATGGCGCCGTATAGTAAAGCGATATTGGCGATTTAACGATTTAACGATGCTGGATAATGCGGTCGAAGTCAGGAGAGACAAATGGGCTAAATTTTGAAGTCCGCAAGATCTATAGATATCATAAAGGCAAACAGATTAAGTTCAAATGACTCCGATCTCAATTTGATCGAATTAAAAAGTCATAACCACAATCTGTTAACGTTCGTGCAATCGTATGGTTGAAGTAAATGGCAAAATGACAGACCCAGCTGACGAGAATGCCACGAGGAAGGCGGAGATTGAGATCACATCGTCGAGGAAACGACGCGCGACGCAACGATTGTCCACCAAAACACGTTCCAAGGTGTAACAATTAAATCTCTTTTTAAGATTCATAAAATAATTGATAATAGTATAGTATTTTTTTCTTTTTATTTATGATTCTCTTTGTGATTCTCAAGAATATACGTTGAGATTCATTACGTTTTCTTTAAATGGAAGTGATTGATTTGAAAATAATTATCTAGTTTTTCTAGGTAGACAATCACTTGAGATGTTTTTACATCCCAAAAGTTATTATTAATTATATAATACATATTAATCATTCTACAAATTATTAGTATAGATTTAGTCTAAATTCATAAAATTTTTGCATTTAAAAAGATATATATTTTGGTGAAGAGAAAACAAAAATTATAAATGCAGAAAGTATAAGTAACACTAGCATTTGAGATCATTATGTGTATAGATATAAATTCAATATTTTTTAAAAAGTAAAGGAAAGTGTAGATTCTCAATCAGCAAGGAAAAATTACTATAGATGAGCTTTATTTTCTTGCTGTTGAAGTATAAAAAAATCAGGTGATTATTCCTTATAAATTACAATAAAATATAATCTTTTTGAAACAACAGATGTGGTAATAAAAGCATGAGCGCATGAAAATTGATAAAAATTTTATTCTCGTATAAATATTTATTGTTATCGATACATTTTATTGTCACTATAAAATGCGTATCTTTTGTACGTCTTCGAACAATAAAACTCTACAATCAAAAAATTACTGTAAATTGAGCAAAACAAGATTTTTTTAAACAGTGTAATTTAACTTTGAATATTGAACGTAGATTACTCAATACAGTAATAATACAGAGCAACGTGATAATATAAGATTATGGATTATATAATTGTCGTGTTAAAACACAAATTCCCGAAATAAATGCAGTCACGAGGCTATAATATTGGTCAGTCACGACGCGCTTCATTATCGTGTCGTGAGCGTCGCAGCACGAAGTCGATTTATTTACGCGCGTTAATCCCCGACTCGAGAGATGTTTCACCGAATGCTTCACCGAATTTTTATCATTAATATATCTATATTGCAAACGAATTAGTACGAATTAGTTATGAGTGAAATATAATGAGCTATTATATCATCTACTCTGTACATATATTAAATATCGATAAATTAATAATGAAACTGTTTGATGGCCTATATAAATAACCCGTAATACGATAATTAATAATTACGTAATATCTACTGATCATCAATTTAAAAAGAAATAAAAAAAAAGTTGATTAACGTTGATTTTTTTGTTTGCTAAGACGGCGATGCATAAAGTAACATCAGAAATATACACAGAAAATGATCAAATCTCTGAGGAGCTTGACAATGGCAGTAAGTTATGTTTAACGAATAATTGGATGATAAAAATAATGCTTTAAGCATTATTTTTATCATCCAATTATTCGTTAAACTCCTAACGTTCAACAATTGGTTTCAGATGCGGTGACTGAATTCACTTTTAAATGCCCATCTTACATGATTGAGGCAGAAACCACAGCTGAGACGCTAAATTATGACAGTGACGATGATCTAGATGTAGATAGAGACAAAGAAGGAGTAATTCTAATAGGTAAAGAATCAATTATCGTGTATTCTCGTGTGTATAAACATATTCAGTAAATTGTATTTACAGAGCATAGTGTATCTACAGAGCTCAATTTAGTCGGTTTACAAGTGTGGAGAGCCGCTTTCTTGTTAGCCGACTACATTCTATCGCATCAGGACTTGTTTAGAAATCAAATAATTCTAGAATTAGGATCTGGGGTTGGTCTGACCAGCATCGTAGCGAGTTACTTAGCTAAGGAAGTCATTTGCACCGGTAATGAAAATACTGTTAAAATCCGTCTGTTGAAAATTTCAAACATATTTGTTCAAATATTCCAGATATCAATGTAGGTGATATATTAAATCTAATTGAACGAAATTTTCTGAGGAATTATATGTACGTTAGATCCGGTTTTCATATCGAGGAAGTGAATTTTTTAAACTTAGAATGGCCGAAAAAGTTGGAGGAGAAATTGCAAAGCGCAAATATTGTATTGGCTGCGGACGGTAAACTTAATAATTGTATATTTCAACAATGTAAAATAGATATATAAGAAATGTGATTATCTCTTTTTTTTATTTATAGTGATATACGATGACAAAATCACGGATGGATTTGTCCGCACATTGACGAAACTTCTATATATGAAAAAGAAAAAGATAATTTACATTGCTCTCGAGAAAAGATATGTTTTCACTGTCGCCGATTTGGATACCATTGCTCCGATGTACGAAGAATTTTTACGTTGCGTCGAAAAGTACAAAATGAATTGGTCTGTAGATTACATTAATATAGACTTCCCACGCTACTTCAAATATGATAGAGTCAAACATTTGGTTTTAATAAAAATACAGAACAATACAAGATCTGTTGCACATACATAACGAATAGTTTTTTCAATTAGATACGCAAATAATATTACGATAACATGTAATATGTTATCATAATTATCATAAAGTATGACAATATTCTAAAGAGAAAGAGAACTTGCCATATTAAGAACAAGATCTCTATAGATGTATATTTAACAAAATATAGTATCACAATTAATGTAAGTTGTAAAAAATAATTATATATTTAAAACAAGATTGTTTAATGAACATGTACGTTTGTCAATACATAATACGAAACAAACGGTAAAAATTTAGCACAATTTTTGAACATGATTTAATTTAAGCTAAAAAATTTCGAAATCATTCTTTTAATCCTTAGATCATTTTACATAACGAATAAGAAACGATAATCTAAGGATTAATAAAAGGAAAAAACATAGATATTCGGAGTGTGTGATAAAAATGACTATATAATATACATTTCTCACGTCCACATATTTATTTCGTCATTTAATTCCCTATTTACAACCTACCATGGATAATATTATTGGACAGTGAATTGGAAGTCGCTCGAAGAGAACGATAATTCCGTTGAACTTAAATGCTCCGGCGGCATGTCCTAAGATTAAAAAATTTCATTAGACTACCTACAATATAAAGAAGACAATATGTATATAGGAATGTAAGCGCTTCTTCGAACGACCACGGCAGTAGAAGTTGTATATGTTACACGCAAAGTCATAACATTTCTAATATGATATACTAGAGGTCTGAATCGCTCGCGAAAAAACGACGATCACTAAAGAATGAGTCGAATGATTAATCTCATTAATTATAATCGAACTGAGATGATTTCATGAATTTAGGAATAATGATGAATAACTATTATTATTTCTTAAGTATCGTCGATCCTCGCTCTGCGAATTCAGGCCTGCGCTTGGTTTGGTAAAAGGCACTTTCACTCTACCGATCCGTCTCGATGTAGAAAATGTAAAGTATAATTTACAGCCTCACAGATTTTTTTTATACTTTTTTATATACGTGTATGTCTGTGTGCATATATATTATGTATTATATACATAATTATTATATATACATATATGTATATATAATTATTATATACAATTATGTAATTATTTATAATTATTATATACATAATACTTAAAATATATAATTTTATATATATATATATATATATGCACACGCTTGAAATCTCAGAAATAGTCACACCATTTATACCGTAGCATTTTTTCACCATTCAGCATTATTTCCGAAAATGATTAAATTCAGGGCGATAAAAAGTTCATAAATTTCAGCTACGAGATCAATTCGCTTGTAAAGTATGCGCTTCGCTATATAAAAGAATAATTTATCATTTATAGAAAAATGTTCCATGATGGCGAGTTACCTCGCAAGCAGAATGTAGAAACTAGAAATTCTTTTTCATGCTTTACTCATCCAAAATCTTTAGAAATTAATTTTCAAAGCTTGACATCATTGTTCTCTTCTTTTCAATTATAATGCAAAATTACGCGTGACAAAATTGTTAATTCTGGGATAGCTGCTTCTGGATTACTATGAATTTTACAAAAGTTGTGCAGATATACCAGAACTTATCGGAAATATTACGTAAGATAAAAGCTTTAAAAAAGGTGAAATAATTAATAAAAAACGCCACTGACTAGAAAAAAAAGAAATGAAGAATAAGTATGATAAAATTAGCATGTTTGTATCATGTTTTATTGTTCGCGATCGGTATCATCGACACAGAGGCGAGCAGAATAAAATCGTTCATCTGATATCTTCTTTATCTATTTCTCTCTCTTCTCAATTTGTAATAATTATTCGCATAATTTTTAAATTAAATCTCAAAAATCGATCTAACAGCTAAAACAATAATTATCCGGTTTATTTAAATGTCAATTGCATAATCTATATTACTTGCAACAAATACTGTACAAAAAAGAAGATGCAATTTGCATTAAAAACGCGCGAAATCGATCTTACTACTATTGATAAGTAGCTAGTGGAAGCTACCTCCGTTCGAGGACGGTTTCTGGCTAGCGGATGCGGCGATGCGGCTGTTGTTTGTCGCCAGTATCACGTCCAGGACCAATTTTCGCTGGTGGTATTCGATAGTACTAGCATTCTCGCCGGCTTGTATCGAATATCCGGCACAGCAGGAACGCGTCACGCTGCTGCTTCTTGTCACTTGCACTACAGTTTGTACTTTTGCCGATAGATCGTTCGACCGCCTGCTCGATGGCGTGCTTGTACTTTCTAATTGGACACACCGTTGGGCACAATCTTGCTTACGATGCTCCGCGTCGGAGAGAATTGGACCCCCAGAGAATGATAGAAGGGCGGGATGCACGCACCGACAACGGAATTCTGCATCGAACTATTGTGAATGACAGTCTTGCTCCTCGACAATGATAACGAATTTAGCGTTTACGTACTGACGTTATGCATATTGTTATGCATTGTGTTCTTGACGTTTTGTGAGTTGGGCGAGCCCAACGGCATGGAGGTGGTTGTCGTTTTTCGCCTGGCGTTCGACGAAGTACTCGAGGAACTGTCATTGCCGAAGTTGAGCTTAACACCACTCGTTATACCGGCAGCTTTGGACCCATCATGTACCAATTGTGTATGTGCACTCGTAGCCTTCCAATTCTCCACTTGAGCTTCGTGTGATTTTTGCAGCACTTTACGTACGTCCCCATCTTCACCGCCCTCCTTCATAATTTCTTGCAACTTCTGTATAGTCTGATATAATATCACCGGACTGATCAGCCCAAAATCAAACAGACTGCACATATGCAATACGAAGTTGCGATAGAGGTTCTTCATGAGCAACTCCTTCCCCTTATTCTCTAAGAACATTTGGCAAGCTAGTGGTATCTGGCAGTCTCCCACATATCCATGCTTCATTACATGCAGGTTCCACATCTTCATTAACTCTTTCTCGCCCTCGTTCACATCCGTAAAGTCATCGATCATCATCATTGTCTTTGTTTGCAGCCACTTAGGATCATTCTCCCCCTCGGAATCGATATCCATCTCTTTGGGATATATAGGCAGGCAGGTCACAGTATGATGATATAGTCTAAAGGAAACATATCCAGTTTATAATGTCCAGTAAAAGATTATTTATATATAACTATTGTGACCGCTCATGATGCTTACCTATTGTGGCCGGTGATATAAGGTCTTTGACTTTCAAACTCATTTTCGTCAAGTTCCAGAAACTCGGACAGACTTGGTTTCGTTCTCTTCGGACGGCACACCAGGATATTCGTCACGCTCGTACGTCTGGTTGGTCCTGTCCTTGAAAAAGGTATACTAGACGGTTGTGAAATTAATTCATGAGGACTACCTGCATACGAACCATCATAGCATTCGTTTATTGCTACATCAATTCGGGCACCTTGTGGAATTGGCTGGAAGAGAAAACATTTACACTCAATTACTGGCACAGCATGGAGGAGTCTCTTTACTTTAATCGATTAAATCAATTGCTTGTTTCTCTCCAAACACATGGTTACCATATACATTAGTGACACCAATGGAAAGTTATTGTAGCTGCAAAATCCTTCAGGGATATTAATATTATTTATATATATATATCCATTAGGTTTCCTTTAAAAAACATAAAATCTAAATATATATAGATACATAAAAATTGTGTGGATTGCTTAAAAGTTGCAACTCTATATTGCTTAAGAAGTATCTATAAATATTTATTAAAATATCTGATAAAGCATTAAAAATGATAATTTCCTGGAAATATCCGAAAATATATGTATTTTCCATTGATGCCGACATACCTTCTCCTTACTTCAAAAGTGATGACAATTAAAAAAATATAATTTTCAAATTATTATCGTGAATGAGTTAATATTGTTTATCAAAAGTAAACTAATTTAATATAAAAAAAATTATCAAAATTGTCGCAATTAAAAAATTATAAAACAAAAATTATAAAAATGACATCTGATTATGTTAAAAATATATTTTTTTTTACTGCGCGCGATATTATTATTATTTGATTAATTAATTATTTTCTACCGAAAAATAGTTTCTCTCCTTTGAAAATTTAGTCTTTTAAGAATTACTCTTGAAATAAAAGAGTATAAAAGAAATAAACTGTGCGTAAATGTATCAATTATACTACATATAAATACTATAAAAATGCGTATTTACCACGTATGTGAATGTGAATCGTGAATGACACAATTTCAAGTGCTTTAGAAGCGAGTACAATTTGCCGCAATCCAACGAGCACCAGGGGCAGTGTAGGTCTTCGCAGGCCTCCGTTTGCTGTCGGCTGTTATTGTTGTACAAAAATTGATAGACTATCTGCTGAGTTCCGTTAGCATTAGTGTCCACCTTCTCGTTGGAGATGCTCATTCTCGACGAGGGCGTTAGCGGACTAGGCGTTGGCAGTGTCGCGTTATTATTATTATTATTATTATTTGTGCTATTGTTATTGTGATTTATGGAAGAGGAACGTTCAAAACCAGCTGAAAAGATAACATTAAACATTTAAAGCAACGTTTTTGTGTGATTCAGTGCATATATTGCAGTAGTTTCGTTCGCAAAATAACTATAGAGAACTGACCGTTGGCCGACCGATTCTCTTTATTGTCACCGCTCGGTATTTGAGGTATCGGCATCGGTCTATCCACCAGACCGTTGCTCGGTTCCGTCGTCCAACTGAGCCGAAACTTTAACGTCGGTCCTTGCCTAAACATGTCGAACGGTTCGCAGTCTTTGATGTCGGCCACAGTTTCCCAAGAGCTGTGTTTCTTGGGACTGGACCTAACATTGGTCTGTACTTCCTGCAAACCTAACTCATACTCGCCGTCCGTCAACAGGCATCGATTGTGCTTATCGTACACGGTAAGCTCCGAACCATATTGTTTCACTTCTTCGCCATTGACCTTTATCATACCCGTTGACGATTTACGACGCTTTTGAGCTGGTTCTGCAAGACACGGCTTGTAATATTCTGCGAGTTAATTGCGCTGACTCTCACCCTTACCTTCTAAATCACAGTTAGTTATAAGGCAGCCATTGTTAGACATGCAGTAAACCCTGAGCAAAAGCATATAAGTCTTTGCTATGTGACCATTATTTAAGCAGAAAGATTCATTGGGTATGGAAATTGTGGATGCCTTCGGTGGAGGTTGACTCTCGGAAGGATTGATTGGGACCTCGCTTGTACCGACTGAAACCTAAACAAATGCCATATCTTAATCGAGAGCCGATATAACAGAAAAAACTAACTAGATCAGTATTTGGAACTGATAAATTTTAAATCTGATAGATACCAAACTTACTTGCATGACAGGTGAGCTAACATCTTTTCTTTTCTTGTGACAAATTTTCAACAACAATGTTTCCACTTTGACAGGATCCTGCGATATTTCAGCTACAAACATCACAATCTTAAATCAGAGCTTTTCAGATACATACAAGAAAAATAGGTTGCATAATCGAGACTTACCTTTTTTATCATAAAATCCTAAAAACGTAAGAGTCATGTATCCGCGAACACCGAGATTCTGTTCATGCTTCTTTTTCGCTATTAATTTATCCAGAATCGTATCGACTTTAAATCCTCGTCGTGACTTGTGACTTCTGGACATACGTTGCCGCATATACGTTAAGTTTCGATATAGAAATATTGGCTAAAAAGAAACGTTAAATTTTAATGTACATCTATTGCCCAAGAAAAATTGATAATTTATGCTCCTTAAATAATTTAAATTTTTATAATATAACTTAAATTTAAATTTTATACCTACCATGCTACACAAATTTTACATACAGAAATTTTGAAAAGCGTATAAAAGTATAAATTACGATTGAGGCAATATAATCAACTCAAAGAAACATTTATTAACTTACCTTTATGAAATGCTTCATATTGTTACGGTTATTTACATTCGTATATATCGTTATGTTTTTTTAGAAACTTTTGATACACCATATTTATAAAATTATACACATGTATAACAAAAAAACGAACAAAATATAATTAACGCTTTGAGGGCAACGCAAATTAAAATTATAAACAAACTGAGGATGAAAAGAAAATATTATTTACTCACTGAAATTTGATTTCTTGTGCGGAGGAACCGGTAAATCTGTGTTGGTTCTGAAAAAATGAAATATAAAAGTTATATATTGTAAAGTTAAATTAATAAGATGTTAAATCAATATTAATTAACCAATAAGTTAAAATAAATTATATAATATGTAAAGTATGTAATCCAGTACGTAAATTTATTTATTATTATGATGGAAAACATTGTGTAAATAAATAGTTTTTCCTCTTTGTAATTTTTCTTCAATAAATTTTTTTACACTAATGTGCACTATTTTTATACATGTTTAAAAATAGCTTCCGTAATATAAACGAGTTAAATATGTTATTTACAATTAACTTTTTAAATTTATTATACGTTGGATTTTGATAAAACATTAAACTCAAATAAGAAATAAAAAGGAAACATGTTATATAATTAACAACTATAATTAAAATATAAATCATAAAAATAATTAAAATTATACAATAATTTACTCATATCGAAATAATATCTATTTTCTTAATTTTACAAAAATTAATTTTGCTATGTAACTTAATAGTTTTACATTTGCTTTTATTAGAAATGAAATCTTATTCATGACCACATGTGTTAATACGGAATGGACTCCCTAGATGGCCTTAAAAGCGAATCGCTTTCTCACGTTTAAAATACATCTCGTAGGATTTAAAAGCAGCTCCGACCAAGACAGAAAATGATCCTTCTATCAGGTATCAAAATGGGATGTGATGAATGGGTTTACTCAAATTTGTTTGAGACGCCTGCACCCTATTTGTTGTTACGACGAAAGCAGGTAAAACCTCTCTGATCCCATTTTTTTTTCATTTTCATAAAGTTAACAATTCCGAATTCAGAAATTTCTCATGTTGCTCATAAAAACAGAAACATTTAGCCATACGCATTTTATTTAGAAAAAATTCAGGCTTCACGAAATTGTGTTTCTCTTGTGATTGAGCTCAGTCGTGCCGATTTTGGGTTCTTCAAATTGGATACTCGGATTCACATTGAAGAAAAATATTTTTTGTATTAATTCCTTAAATTCTCGAGAAGGTTATTTACTAGTTCAACTAAACCAATTAAATTATAAATACATGTATAACAAAAAAAACGGGCAAAATATAATTAACGCTTTGATGGCAAATTATCGTGACTTTCCTAAACAATTGGAAATTCGAAAGAAGAAAAATTAAAAGGAAAAAAAATTACAATAAGATATTTAATTCGTGTCAAGCAGCCTGAATTAGTCTGATTCTTCGTAAATCGCTATATCGCGTAATAAAGAGTAGTCATCATTTTCTTTTCTTCGCGTACATTTTCCGCGGGCATTTAACGTTACATCCAAGGATGTTCTCTTTCGAAATACTTCGGAGGAGGGAATCGCGACGTCGGGAATCGCTCGATCTGTTTCGCAATAGCCAAGCTCGGGCACAGATGACAGGTGTCCGCGCGTTTTGGAAACGGTGGAGGGCGCGGAAACGGAGAGAGTGAACCGACGCTCGCCACGGTGCGGCGGGCGCTCCAGTTGACTCGCGGTGGATAGGGTTAGGTCCGGTCGCGACAGCGGCGACGGCGACAGCGGCAACGAGATAACGGTGGCGGAGGGGAAGGAGGGCGTCGCGCGCCCTCCGCGGCAGGGGTCGTCCGAGGAGGTATCGGTGTGGGGGTGACCGGCAAAAGAAGTCGGAGACCTTTTATCGCGACGGAGCGACGCACGCCACCGATAGGCGGCAAAGAGGTAAGGGGCCCACACGGGGCGAAAGACCGCGATATGTGTGTGTTTTTTTTTTTCGCTTACTTTCGAAGGCCTGCAGAAAGAGCTCGTGATCAGCCTGGATCTGGTCCATACGAGGTCCCTTCTGCCCATCAAGATCCTTTTCCCGCTTCTTCGGCGGCATTTTCGCGCGGTCCTCCGTGCACGACAAGCTTCCCCCCGCGGTAACTCCAACTTCTCTCTCGTGGTCGCGCGAAAGTTGCGACGCGACAACGACAACACCCGCCCCGCGCGAAAACTGCGGCGCTCCGGCGGCCTCCACGGCGACTGATGCGTCCTCTCGCGGCGCGCCATGTATCTCGTCAACGCATCATCGTGAACAATCGTGAAGTTGGTGGCGTTGAGATGGACTATTGCACGATACTCAAGAAAACTCGTACAACTTTGTGACCTGGCGGAATCGTGAATTATGTCGACGACAACGCATTGCTTTTTTTCTCTTTTGTTCTTACATTTGAGCCTAAGGATATATCCACACAACTTGTATAGCTGCATAAATGTATGCATAAAGAAAATTATCCAATCGCATTTCTCTTATAAAAACGCACGTAAAATATGAGTTGTGTGAATATACTCTAAAGCGGGGAGCACAAACTCTTGCATAATGTATAACATATGAAGCATAAGAAATTAAACCAATCAAAGTTCTTCGTTTCCTTTCTTTCCGTGAAATAAAAAACTCATCAGTTTTTGATAGATTGGAATCGTTTATTCTTTATTCCTAATTCCTTATTCCTTCTATTATGCTCAGGACCTAATGCGTATTCATAGTCAGACCTTGTATTTAAGACTTCTTTAAATTTATTTTTAGATGCTTAGCAGCCAATGAAATAATTCATAGAGTATCTAAAGATAAATTTAAGGAATTTAAATATAAGATCTAATTATGAATACGAGTATTATTCCTTATTTCTAATTCCTTATTTCTGCTATTGTGTATGTGCGCAGAGATATATATAAAATATATCCACTTAAGTCTTGTGTCCATGGTGCTAGAAATCGGTCCAAGACCTCGGATGAAGAAAGAATTGACTAATCGCAATGATCATGTGATCAAATTGTTCAAATATGATTTGTTAATTTTTTCTCTGCCCAGATCTCGGACGATTTCTAGTATCGTGAACAAGACTTTAGGGTCACTTTCAAGCTGCGATTAACTTAACAGGTCTAGTAACTTTGTAGGATTCCAATTGAAACTGATATTGGGGGAAAAATACGAAAAGAGAAGATTATAAACATAGATTTGTAAGGGATTCCGCACAATAAAAAGAACAAGGAACAGAGAACAGAGAATAAGAATTTCAACCTATCTGAAATCACGTATTGTAGAACACAGTTTCTGATAGGAATTGAAATTCCCGATTCATAAGGTACAGTCAACGCGATGCTGCAAACGGTTTGAAATTTTTTAACTGATCAATTTGTTTGATCTGATTTGACTGATCAAAATTCTTTCTTCTAATTAGTCCATCAAATGCTTCAAAGCATTTGTAGTGAGATTTTGACCACAGTCATAGTCGAGTTTTATTTCAAGACCATCTTAAGTAATGTCTTAAGACGCTAATGCAGCCTTTTGATTGATTTATAATTTCTTAAGATCGTACTTAAGATTTGAATATAAGATCTGATTATGAATATCGGCCTTATTTTCTGTTCTCTTTATTCCTTTTATTATGCGGAGTCCCTAATACTTATGTAGCAAGGTTTCTTTCTGGTAATTGTTTATTAATAACCTATTTTTGTGTTCAATATATAAAATTATAGTATATAAAATCAGTATATAAAATTACAGTTAATTATAATTAGTGAAATATGTTTAACTCTTCACAGTTCACATTTTTTTTCCGTTGAATTAATTGAATTTTGATGAAAGTAGCTCTTAGCGATGCATGTGTGCAATCGGAACTTTCCCCTATAATTCCCGTTACTATTTATTGCACTATGTGCACTAAAGTTCTATATATGAGAGAAGCGATATCGGTATCGCGATTTCTAATTGGTGATATTCCTATCTAATTAAAGCAGCCATATTGTGTCCGCAGTGGAGAGCTATCATATGTTTCCTTTTTCAGCTGTAGAAAGAAACATATGATAGCTATAGTCTACATTACGTATACTATAGTATTTCTTTTCAAGGATCCAGTTCATATTTCTTTCTCTTCTTTCCTCTTGGAGGCTTATTACGGTTTTTGAACGAGATGAAAATTATGAAAGTAATCGAATTTACTAAAATATTTATAATTTCATTGGTTAACATCTAATGAGTTTGCTCATTTTTGTAATTTTCACTTCGTCTAAAGAAGGTACTTTCCATTTGATGACACAAGTCGACACAAACATTTTATCTTTATTGACATTCAGAGAATGACAAAGATAGAACGACACTTGTGTTGACGTGTGTCATTAAATGGAAAGCACCCAGAACCGTAATAAGCTCACTGGAGAGAAAAGAAAATAAACTGATGCAAAAGTTCAGTCAAAAAGAACAGATTTTAGAACTCTAGTGTGCACCAGTTCAGATAGTGCAGGAATAAAGAACAAACTTAATGCTGTCAGTCTTTTCTTTTATGCAGAATCAAGTCAAAATCAGCCAGATCAGCCAAGATGTCCACGTTCGTGATAATCGTGTAAAATAGAGAGGACCCTTTCGTTTGATTTTCGAGAGGACAAAATTGTACGATTATATATTTCGGACTGGTACGAATCGTACAGCAAACGAAAGTTCTTTGAATCTTGGAAAGTGATCGCAAACGTGTGTTGTGAGTCAGAATGACTGAGGAAGCGCAACAATCCGAGAGTACTGCACAGAACGACAGCTGTTCCGTGCAAAACGACACACAGACCAATTCGTCGGATGTTGGAAAAGCTAAAGATAACAAAAAAGAAAAATGTCGTCCTATAACGAAGGTTTGTCTGAATCAATATAACAAATAAGAATTTTTTTACTCCACAACAGACAATCTTTTATTGGCTTCTCCAATAGATATTTTGAAACAACAGTCGAAACATGACAGGTTATGCTAAATAATAACAAGGGAATAGAACCGGCTGGATTTTATTGATTTAAATGAAATCTTGCGGATATGTAGAATGATTTTAGATTTAAGCAAAAATTACTGTATATGTACTTAATAAGCATTTTTCAAATCAAGATCTAGGTTTTTTAAGATTTCCATAATCTAATTCTTTAATTAACACATGTATCCATGAATGTTTGCAAGAGAAAGAGGAAGAGGAGACAGGAGGCACTTCTACCATTCCTAAATTTTAGCAAGTATAAACAAATTATGAAAATTTTTACAATGAAACATTAATCTTATTGTTCTATTCAACATTATTTATAAAAATTTTGCTGAAGATCTTTGAAGACTGGCTAATATAAGTAAATTTAATAAATTTTGTGTGAAAATATAAATTTTTGTTTGGTCTGACTGAAATCCTGGATACATCCATGCCAGTCTTTAAAGATTTTCAATAAAATTTTTATAAATAATGTTGAATGTGTGTAGAACAATAAGTTTAATATTTCATTGTAAAAATGATTTTTATAATAATTTCTACTTGCTAAAATTTAGGAAGAGTACACTTTAAGTTACCACTTCTCAGTTTTGGTTGAAAACTCCAGTTTTTTTTTTTTAACAAAAAACAATTAGTTGGAATTTTCTAATTTTAAAAAACATGTATTGTTATTATATATAATAATTATGTGTCATATTGTTGATTGAGATTAGGTGGTGATCAGAAGACTGCCTCCATCAATGACTCAGGATCAATTCTTAGAGCAAGTCTCTCCACTGCCGATACACGATTATTTGTACTTTGTGAAGGCAGACATGTCCCTTGGCCAGTTCTCATTTTCTCGTGCTTATATTAATTTCATGGAGCAACAAGACATCTTCATGTTTCGGGAGAAATTTGACAACTATGTCTTCTTAGATTCTAAAGGAGTGGAATATCCTGCAGTAGTGGAATTTGCGCCTTTTCAAAGATTACCAAAGAAACGGGTGGGCAAAAAAAAGGATGTCAAATGTGGTACCATCGAAAGTGACTCGTATTATATAAGCTTCTTAGAGAATTTAAAGAATCAAGAAATTGATTCGAGTGTAGCCCAATCAAAAACCGAGTATTCTTATCAACCACCAGATAGTAAGTATTTTTTGTTTTACGTATATTTCTTATTCAAATAATGAAATGTATATACATAATATAAGATATAAAATAAATAAATAGGCCAAACGCAAACAAATAGGGTATACATTTAAAAAATTTATTTCAACACGAACATTGAGTTGAAACGGGACGTTTTTGACTTATAACCGTTATTTCTGTATTTATATTTAATTTAAATCCTTAAATACCACTAGTACAAATACACTAGTACAAATTCGCACCAGCAAAAATTTGTTTTGATTATTTTTATGTGATTGTATTATTAAGTAAATCAAAATATTCTTGTTAATAAATGATAAAACACTTTGTGTGTGTTAAAATAATTTATTTTTAACATGCACCCTATTCGCTCATTTTGTACTTATTTATATTTTTTATATTGTTTTGCAAATACGAGTTATTACTTCTTATCATGTAAATATATATGTAAATATATATGTATTATGTATATGCATATAAATAAGTGTTTTAAAATTATAATAATTATATTGTATAGATACAGTGAAGAAAATTACTACAACTCCATTGCTCGAGTATTTGAAACTTCGTAAGCAAGAGAAACAACGTCTTAGGGATGAGAAGCGTGAGGAGAGACGACGCAGAGATATAGAAAGACGGAGAACCAAAGATGATCCTGTTATCTCTAAGGTAGAATAATCGAATTGATACACCAAATGGCAACAAATACAGTACGGAATAATATAATAATTATTTTGCTTGTAATTAATTATCCAATTTGGTCAAGACAGTTTTATATTGCACTTTTCATTCTTTACTGTATTTGCTGATACCATACATTTTCATCTGCAGCATATATATAACGCGGAAGACGAACAATCACCCAACTCTCCCACACCTCATCGCACAAATGTCAAATTTGAAGACGCGTTTTTTCAATACTTTTTCGAAAACGCAAGTACATATAAATATGGAGAAGAAATTTTCCTCAATAGATTTCTATACAAACGAGCGCAAGAAAAACTGTATAAGACTCATGAAAGATTTTACGAGCACATTAGAAAGACAAAACCAATTAGAAGCATGTTTGAAGTCAAGAAACAATATTTAACTGGCAGTAATCAAGTTAATCGCAAAACTTATTTATATTTCTACAAAGGCGATCATGTAAGAAAAAGTTCTTCGTTGACGATAGAAAAAACTCGTTATATTTTTTTCTCCATTTAAATTATCTTTATAATATCTTAGAGTATATGAGATTCTTTTCATTTCGTTAGTAGCCGCGATTTTCTTCCTGATCTTGACCTACGAAAAAGCTGTGGTAACAATATTTACGCCGAAAGAATCGTATACTACTTGGCGTATAAAAAGAATGGGCTCAGGATTTAACTTTGTGAATTGATCTATTGCTGTATCGTGAGAACATGCAGAAAAATCGATGCTGACATTTGACGAGCTGGTTTGGTGATGGTTCTCGAGACAGGAATGTTTATTGTATATTTGTCACAATTAACTTTATATTTACGATTTTTTCGAAACTTTATGGAATTTCATACATTGTCAATTTGTAATTCTTTCTGTACCTAATTTTTGAAAAGAATTTTTTTAAAAATGTATTATTTATGTATTTGATAATTGTGCTCTATATTTCGTTATAAGACGAACTCACAAACACTATAATAAAGAAATGTGACATGCAAAACGATAAAAGGCAGTAAGTGTGATCGAAAGTGATCGAATCATATTAATATTGCAGCTCAATTTTGGGTAAATGCTGATTATTCTTTCTTTGTTACTTGAGTTTTGGAACAGCAAGCCGTTTAATGAACATTAATACAAAAATCAGATCAAAATAATTCGAATGAAATAAGATTCTTTATATTAAAACAATGTTTGAAAAAGTTAAAAATGGGCATTTTTAACTTTTTAACATCAGATCGAAATGCTTATCTACATTAGATACATTAAAATAACAGCATAGAGTAATAGAATAGATATATAGTTTTTAATTTTTGCAGGTTTTAAGAAATCCAGATTTAGATAAAGAATTGAACAAAGATGATAAAGAGAATAAAGAAGAAAGAGATAAACTCTCGCCGAAGGAACTGAAAAATAAAAACAAAAGAGACGAGAAAATAAGGGACAAATCAACACGAGATCGAGAAATTAAACCTATCATTAAAGGGTATAGAGACCGAGTTGATGATAGGAATAAGGAAAGAGAAATCAAGCAACGACGATATGAAGAGAAAAAGCCATATGGTAGACGCGATGAAAGAGAAGATAGAAGAATCGAGCTTAGAGACGACAGAAGATATGAGATGAAGGAAGACTTTAGGGAGTCCAGAGATAGAAAGGTGGAAGAAAGACGCGGAAAAAGTTACGAGAAAATGAGACAAGAGAAGAAAAAGTTAGCCGAAACGAAAAAACAAATTGCCGATGCAAATGGGGATGATACAACTTCAAAGAAAGCGAAGGAAGAACATGATACTGTACCAGAGAAGGAAAATGAAAATAGCAAAGAATCTGTATATAATGGAGATGATTTAAGCCATACTAAAGACAATGAATGTGAGCAACATAATACTGCCGACGATAGGATAATGATGGACACGTTACAAAATTGCCGGGACAGTGTGGAAGAAGGGAACGATTCGGTCAATGCAGGTGAAAAAAATTTATTCGTATAATTATCATAGAAGAGAATTTACTTCTTCCCTCATTTTTCTTAGCATTATTGATTCCAACACCTTCAGGAACTTAATAACATCTTTTTATACAAAGCTAGATAGGAGCTACTATCGTCATAAAATAGGTATATATTTTGATGAATCTATCTAATTAGCAACACAACAGAGTCGATATTTTTACATATCCGTTTAATAAACGAGGGAATATCTGTGCAGGAATATTTTTGTAACAAATTCAGCATGATATAACATACATATTTGCACAGATGTCAATGATGAGGACGATTCTGAAGATAAGGAATCGAAAGTTGTAAAGAGGCGTAATTCCCTCGAAAGTGGCGGCGAAGGCGGTGCAGGTGATGGCAACTGTTTACGACGTCACAAATCATTAGACGGAGGAGGTCAAAGTAATCTCCAGAAGAATGATAACGAGGAGAAAGAGAAGGATAAGAAAGATCCACGAATGGAACGTAGAATACGAAATAAGGTAAATACTTCTTGTTTGATGGCTATTTCCTGCACTGAATCTTTATCCTTAATATGAAAGTGTTGCAATCTTATGGGTTTTAATTTCCTCATTAATTTTGTTATAATTGCAATTTTTATTTTCTCAAACATGGAATGTATCCCATATTCTTTTTTAAATTATTTCTTCAATAATTCTCTTACATCCCTATATCTCTATATTTTTTTTCCTATGATGATTTATGGAACAATTATTTTCTAGATAGTAAGTTGACGTTTACTTGTCATTTTGATGTTAAAATGACAGTTAATGTCAAAATAATTAATATCAACTTGCTTTCTGAATTAGATTTTTTGCTTACTTATAAAGTAAATACATGTGTATATTTCTTTCACATATATTAATATACTTATTTGAAAGAAAATTTGTATTGACTATTCAATTGATTGCAGGATCGCCCGGCAATGGAGATTTATAGACCTGGCATGGGCAAATTTAGCAAGCAACGATTAGAACGTGAGAAATCCAATGATGAACGGGCATCTCTGTCGCAAAGTCCTACACCAAATCCTAGTGCCTCCTCCATGACTGGCAAGCCTGGAAAAGTTGTTGCTACGGAAGTACGCTCGATGACATTCAAACGCAGCGTCACTCGCGACGCAGCGTAAATTCTCATTTTCAGGTCTTATTACTTGAACATACTTCACCGACAGATTCACAGATAACACTTTAACTTCCGTGCGCAGCAGATTTAAACGCCTATAATTTTCCTCGTCGTATAAAACATATCGCCATCTTTGCTGTGTGTTAAAATGTTAATTCTAAACATGTATACTAGATAAACATTTCGCGCACAGTCTGATTATATCATACAAACGTTTCGCAGGTTTTTTTTTAGATGTAATTTTATTACTGTAATATTAAAGAATTAATAAATAAATGTAATGTACTTTTCGTAATAATTATATTTTAGCGGAGTCACCTGGAAATTTTCTAATAGCAATAGGTTCTAACCATCAAAAATTTACAGGTGAGTTGCACAATTCATCGGAAGACCTTTATTTTTTATTGTTTATTTTATTTTATTGCAAAATTTTGGTTTTTTCCTGCTTTCGATTCAGTTTTTTTTATATATCTCAGCTTTTATAAGTCGGATTGAGGTAAAAAAAAGAGAATTGTTCATAACGAATTCCCCTACAAAACTACTTACTAGGTAGAACCATGGAATAATAAGGAGATCAAACTCGAGATCTAAAGTGGCTCGAAATATGGTAATAGGAAAACCCGGCATGGAAAATTCGGCAGATGTGATTTTAGTGCCATCACGACTTGCGGGAAAAGTTAGAAGTATTGATTCACGTGGTCAGGTCATACGTATATGACTGTGGTCAAAGTTCCGCTACAAAGCTTTGAAGAATTTGATGGACAATTAAAAGAAAGAATTTTACAAACTGAAGAGTTAAAAAACGCTTCAAAGCATTTGCAGCATCACGACCGTACTCTATATATATATATGTGTGTGCGTGCGTGCGTGTGCGTGCGTGCGTGTGTGTGTGTGCGTGTGTGTGTGCGTGCGTGCGTGCGTGCGTGCGTGC
>Ga0157364_1000195_pt1 | contig 32990 bp, 4 predicted proteins | sample AttsexASBM2_FD_111476 | JGI IMG/M metagenome (GOLD analysis project Ga0157364, IMG submission 111476) | Fungus gardens microbial communities from leaf cutter ant in Ribeirão Preto, State of São Paulo, Brazil - Atta sexdens ASBM2 | ecosystem: Host-associated > Fungi > Mycelium > Unclassified ...
CTAAACATTTTATGATATTTATGTCGATTAAACAATTATTAGATGTGGGAAAAAGTTCGTGGCGTTTTTTTAATGCCATCTAACGGAAAAAACGCCACGAACTTTTTCCCACACCTAATATATCTCCAATATTATATAGATTATATCTCTTCTTTCATTCAAGAAATAATTTTTTAGCGCGGATAAAATAAAGTTGTGTGTGACATTATACATTATATATGTTTTTTTTTGTTTTTATTTTTAATCACTTATAAAATTTCGTGATGTATTAAATTTAGGTCCGTGGACTCCCAAATAACTGTAAAACTTACAATTTTACTATTAATTTGTTTCAATTCTCGTTATCTTTTCATTTCTTTTTTTCTTTATTTCATATAGAAGAAAAATGTGAGAATTCTATATTCTAAATCTGATTCTAAAGATATTCAGAAAGATTTTTGCTTGTGTGATATGATTTTATTATGATAGAATGATAAGAGGCAATGATTTTGCTAAAGTATGAACAAATTAAAAATAAATTAAAAATTTATTTAAATATAATGCCTGAAAATAATTTTATTAGACTGTAAAATAACTGTGTAAGACGCTCAAATGTCAAAATCTTTTGCAGCATTGTTTATTATATTTGAGCGTTCTAAATAATTATTTTGATAAAGTTATTTTCATTTTTAGATAAAATCGTTTTTTCTGTATTTCATCATGTCTTCTATTATGATAATTTAATTAATTCAATCATTTGTTAAGTTTATTACGATCGTTGCATTCTTAAATCTTTCACAAACTGATTGTACTAGTCGTCCCTTATTATATAATCTTATTATGTAATCTGATATTTGAACGAAGAGACATGAGAGATGAAGATTCGTAAATTTATAACATATATCTCGATATAATATATAACATATAATTTATAACATATATCTCGATATAATATACACAGTTTCGATATAATATATATCGTTGTTTACCACATAAAGAATTATGATATAAAATCTTTTTCTGCCTTCATTGGTATATAATTATGTATAAAGGGAGCTAGTTCAAGAACAGAAGCTTCTAACAAGGACGAATTATGGTCCTGATTCATCTCCATATACCATTATAACGATTGCCTCAGGTTAAAGCAAGTTATTCGTCGGTCGTAGTTTGTCGATATTCGAATTCCTAACAAGATATCGCAATTACTCGTTTATATCCTACTAAAAAATAATCAGAGCGTTCAGTCTTATAAATGGCATGATGTAATACGAACTACGAGATTATAGAAGTCAGAAAAAAGAAAATATACGCATCGCGCGCATATAAAGCACATAGCGATGGCGCAGATTATAAACGAAAGTGATACTTAGTTAACTCGCTGAGCGAAACGCTATTATAGATTGCCAATACAAAATTTGATAGTCATTATGGTTTCGTTAATGGTAAAGGTGCTTACTTTCTTTTCATAATAGTTACGTAAAATCGATCGAACTATTTACGTAACGTTGATGGCCTCCGTAGTTGGTCGTTGGGAAATATTACCATCAAGGAAGTAAGATTACGGAAATCACATTTTTTTCATTCGTATAACTGGTTTCCCTTTACGTGAGAGAAACCATACATCTCTATATGCGCTCAAATATGAATTGCCCGAGGTAAATATTCGATATTATTTCTTCCAGCAACCTTGACTGTGGAATGATCTACCTTGTACGTCGAGGTATGTTCAACGTACATCTGGCTTCATCCTAATATCCGTATATAATTTATGCAATCATAACGTTGACCTCTTGAACATGAATTTATATTGTAATTACTCAATTATAAGTTATATTAATAAATAAATGTAAAATAAATTATGTTTTAATATTTACTGTAATTAAAATAAAATGTTATGTGATTTTAATATAATTAAGACAACAATTTATATGTGAAAACATTTTGATGTTTGAAAATTAGAAAGCAAGCATTTCAAGATCTTTTTAAATCTATCAATCAAATCTTTTAAATATATATCTATCATTATATTCCTATAATTAAATGAATGTATAAAAATATAACAAGTATTTTCTCACATGTAAATGCATTTTGCGATTTTATCGTATAATCCTTAACTAGATAATAAGCTTCCTAGTACATCTAACTTGTGTGTGGAACCGTAACGGCTATAATGACTGGTTGAGATACTTTCACATGTCGCCTGGTAATCACATTGTAACATGTTCCGCCTAGTTTCACAGGAAGTGACTAAGAATCAGTTTATACCGTGGCAGTTATTGCAGTATGATAACTTGCATCTTCGTAGGTGTATTACGTAAGAAAATTCAACAAGCTGGTTTCATAAATATTTAATTGATGATTAATTTCTTGTCACTATGGTTGCGCAATGTAGTTAAAACCGTAGAAATACGCGATCAATTAAAAATATAATACACTCACAGAAAAATGATTTTTATTTGCTGTAAAATAAAGCTCAACTTTGAGCAAATTCCTCGTGTAAACATCAAACGCAAAGGACAAGGAAACGCTGGATTTTACAAAAGGCTGAATTAATAATTTAATGTTTATTCTGCTAAGACAGCACAGTGTAAAAAAAAGAAATAATTATATACAAGAGTATCATTAATATCGATTGTCATATCAGACTATCGTCAATGCAGGTCGAAACCGATTTCATGACCCCCACCGAATCCACCATGTCCGCCTCCGAAACCGCCTCCGCCAAAGCCGCCGCCGCCGCCGCCGCCGCCGCCGCCGCCTCCGTGACCGCCTTCATGCACCAAGACCGGATACGATTCCTTTACGACGACCGGCACCTTGACCGGATAGGGCAATTCCTTTTCCACGGGGTAAGGTACTTTATATGGTACGGTATATGGAACAGGCACCTTGACGGGTATCTTTATGGGCACCTTGACTGGTACTGGAACCGGTTTCTCTACGGGGATTGGTACAGTCTTCTCTACTGGAACCGGATAAGGTTTTGGTACGTGGTACGGTATCGGATTGTCCACCGGAACCTTCACCGGCACATGTACAGGTACTGGTACGCTTTTCTCGACGGTGTAGGGCACCGGAACTGGCACGGAGACCTCGCGATGGATCGTGATGCCAGAAATTCTTCCACCATCACCGCCGCCACCGCCGCCGCCGCCGCCGCCGCCGCCTCCACCAAAACCGCCGCCGAAATCACCACCGCCGAAGCCACCGAAATCGTGGCCGCCGAAACCACCGCCGCCGCCGCCAAAGCCACCACCGTGACCCAGACTCAGTTCCAGTCCGCGCTTGCTCTTGGCATCCTTTGACTCGACCCCTTTGCTGTCGGACTCCTTGGTCTCAGTAGCCAGAGCCACCGTTGCCACAAGGGCGAGGAGCACGAGGATCTGCGAATAAACGTGTGTTAATTGCGGTCCTTCATGGTCAAGGTTTAGATTAACTTGGTTAACTTGGGAAGCTTTGAAGATTTCGCTGGAGTTCACAAAAATTTTACGCATATTATACAATAAATGATTCGACAATACAAAAAATGCAAACAAAGAAAATCTCAAAAAAGCACGATGTACAACAAAATTAAATTATAGTCTGTTATAAATATCAAACATTGCAAGATAAAAATATAATCAATATATTAAACATCTAATATTGTATTCTATTTAAAGTAAATTTATTGAAATTTCACTCTTGTAATGAAACAAAGAATCGCACCGTAATCTCTACAATTTTAACACTGTATGTGATGGTGTGAGAAACCAACACTATAATCTCACATCGTCAATAATATTAAATCCCGACGCGTTCCTCATTTATCGCGCGCATAATTCCGTGCATAATCCTCCGCCGTGCGAGATACCCTAAGATACCCTTGTCAGAGCCCTATTTACGCGCCACTGTGCCAGCAGCGCACGCTCACCTGGGAAGTGCTCATGGTAGCCTTCGGGAGTGCACACTGAAGTTGCATCGTGCCAATCAGCGGCATATATACCGGCACTTTCGCCGTGCTCGCTGGCCCACTCCCCGGAAAATCGTTCGTCCAACGCCGGAACGCCAGCTTTAAGGTGGTCCGATTGTACTGCTATCCCGCACAAAACCGTTCAGCATTAAGCCGTTTTCCCACGGGCTACCGCTTGGTAAGGTTGATTACTACCGGATGCCCGGATACGGGCCGCGTAACGTCGTCGCCCCGTCGCTCAGTCCAACTAGTTCCAATCGTTATCCCCTCACCAAGGAAGAGCCGCAATTCAAAAGTGCGGAATTGATCCGACTCTTTCGCGTGCCCGTCTTAATCCGCGCTTTCTGTCTTTCTTTCACTTTTACATCAGAATCATTATAAGCGGACTCGACTTTTTTTTGTTTGCACCTCGCGCAAATTTTATTGAACATAATGGTGATTATAGCTTTCAGCATTACGCATCGCTATTCACTGTATAAACAGAGACAATTAGAAAATTCGACGATATAGGCGAAATAATATACTACAAGTTGATATGCTATTATCAATCGCGATAGTAAACACAAAAAAATATAATATTAAATATATAATTTCAAAAAATTGCTTAAAATTCGTATTTGCCTTAATATTATAATTATTATGAAAGTCTTAAGGAAGCTGTAAGACGTAACAAGTTTTAGCGTCCAAGCTTTCGCCTAAGACATAAGTGGATGGTAATATGATGGGAAATATTTAAATTAATCTGACGGCGTGCAATCGGCGATCTTAAATTTAATTTTACGATCTTCACGTACGCACACGTATTTCGATAAACATTTTATTAGCACTCATAAAGTCATTTGAGATTTAAAATATAACTTTTATCAATACATTCTGTTTATTAAGCAATTAACTTCTGCGACTAGGAAGAAGCTTTGACATCGCATAATTCTCGCCAAATTAAGCTATGTTATACTATTTCAGACAACGAAACTTATGTTTGCGTGTAAAAATTGAAATCTTTCTCAATCAATTCACGACCGATTTTATGAGTAAGCTCAATTTCGTAAATTAAATAATAAGAAAATTCATAAGCGTGACAAAACATATAGTGAAACGATGTACACACAAAACGGTGTAACAATTAAACTTTCTCCATGTGACATGTACATTATATATCCCGGCATCATGGTCGATGGTTATTTAATTAAAAAATAAATTTGCAATACACAAAGGAAGTTGCCAAAGAAATTACAATTAATGTTTAATTACGCCTAATGCGATCGACGTTACACACATTAGTGACCATGAAAGAGATGTGAAAATTTGTATTTCGACACATCGTGGCGCAATCAACATGTTGTTTGTTTCAATCACTTTCGCCAAGTTTTAATAGTAATATTTTTTGTTCATTTAATAATACTTTTAAAGGAATCGAAGGTCTAAACTGGCAATCGACCGCGTCGTTAATAACGTAACACTTGAATCACCCGATGTTGAAATGAAGGCAACATTTTTCTCATTTCTTTGACACTATATGCTTTGATTTTAATATACAGTTATCAGATCTTATAGAGACATATACCACCGCTTTAAACCATTGACGCAGTAACTTTTTATTGAAACTACTTTCATAATTGATTCATGGATACTTTGGCATTAAACTCAATTTTTACTCATATCCTTCCCAAGTGACATTTTATTGGCAGGTGAACTAATGTAATTCTAGGTAAACATGTTCTGATGACATCTTTGCAAAAGGTCTCACTTGCATATGATATTTTATTTGAAAATGATTACTACGCAAGGAATACGCAATTATATTTGTTCAATATACTGATCGTATAATATATGATTAGGCCAAATGTGTGCGTGATATATGTATTAAACAAATATTTATATTTCGCACAGACTATTACAAAGTTTCAACATTGCCGAGCATTTACATTATTTAGTAAACAATAGTATTGATTGTTTAATGCATTGGTCACAGATTTCGCTTAATGAGAATAGGCTCATTACAAATTCATTTAACCGAGTTACTTTTATTTGATATGTTGAACTCTTTCAACTAAAACAAGCGCGATAATTGAACAACTATATTGCACATGATATGGGATATGGTGTGGTAATTTTCACTTCTCTCTGTTTAATTATTAAAATCATGGCCCATTTTATATATCTTTCTATTTTATATATCTTTATTACGCTTTGTTTACTTGTAACATAAATTTCCTCTTTTCTAAACTACCATAATTCATTAACGAAGTAATTATAAAAAAGTTAAGATTATACTATATCTTCAATTTGTATATTTTTCTTAACACATCCTAGTTTGATAAAAAAATGCACGAGTGAAAGAGAGAGTCAATTATCAATTTCTTATTGACTCGTTTTTTTAGCCGCTCAATAAATTATTTTATATTCAGTACAATCTTTAAAATAGCCTACTTATAATTTTATTTATAGGCGTCATAACTTACGCAAGCAGTTTTTGCTGCTATTACCTGTGTTCTTCTTAAATGGTCAGCTTGTAATTTTAAAGATTAAACTGCGTCTTATTTCTAAGAGTAGTCTAATACGTAAACGCTTTTTCGACGCATAATTTAATGATTGAAATAAATGTAAAAATTCGCAATTTCCCAAAGATTGATAAATGTGCATAAAATTAACCATGCGTAAAATATACTTGTTCATTAACCGTAACACGTGCAGTGAAAAAAAAAATAAATCGAATATAAGCAAAAGTAAAAATTTATGAATCTACTATCGCCGTTAGACACGCGAGGCGTATTCCAGAATATTCACCTTCGAAGAAAAATCTAACTAAGTTCTCAAAAAAAGTTGTCAAAATAATTAAAATTCCCTTTTATTCTTTTCAGGGTACAAATTACATTAGTGTTCGATGGGCGATGTCATGGAGTGGGAAGGATGTAACTAGAAAACGGCTTGATAAACACCTTGAGTGAGAACATCTATCCATATATTCATGAGAGCCGCGGTCTGGCCGACTCCAAAGCCTTTCCCATTATTGCATAAGGTTACGCTTGTGGTCGGTGAAGCAGAAATGCAGACTACGCGAAAATCCCACTACCGACGACGTCCGCCCGCACTGTCGTCTCGTAACGCGCGAGAATCCACTGCACTTAGGGCGCATTTATACACCACCGTCGCCACCCTCTTCTGCGGTCTAAAGTTCAAGTGACTCGAACTTCGAGAAAAAAAATTCTGAGGAGATAAGGGTCGCCAATTGAAAGTTCGCATCAGAATTCTCAGAGATGGCTTTCCGCAAAATCAATTAATGTTTACGCGGACTACTGCTTGAAAAAATATCGCTGGTTAAATTAATGACGTCGACTCTGCGATTCTAATGAACTTTGGCAGAGGACCTTTCTACATGCAGACATTTACGTTGACATTAGACACAGGTGCTCACGTATAAGGGATTAATCTACATACGAGCACAGATGAGGTCGGTTTGCTCGTCACATATGAGATCAAGAGCGATTTTCGTGATTTTGTGAAAAAGTTTTCTAAACAAGATTTGTAGAGTGGAAGTGCGATTTGTCAAAATTTACATAATTGCGGCCTCATAAATATCGGGAGATTGGTAGAAAGTGTACGATCATGCACCAGGATCGCCAATTTCGATATGAGCACGTATCGTTTGCATTATATCCGGCAAATATAATCGGTCAGCTTACTTCACCAAGTTCCGTATACGTAATGATATTACAATCGTCCGAACGAAAAAAAAACCGACTGAAGTTTTCACCGCGATAGATTTAATCTGATATTCCTACAGCGAGCTCAACAGTTTCCTGACGTTATTCTTGCTGCAGGAAGACTTTCGAGCAAATAACTTCGCAATTAAAATCGCGCTGCTCGTATATGTAATTCAGAACGTAATAACATTTTACGCAAAGCCACTTATGACACAATAAATGCACAGAGAAGTTTAACCTGAGAAAGAATTAACTATAGCGTTACGTGGGGATTCTGTATATCGCGACGAATAAAAACGTCCGTGAACTGTCGTAAAGTTGAACCTTTCGTAATAAGATTATTTTAATCAAATGTTGTTTACTATTAATGTGTCAAATCTATATATTAATCCTATCCAAACATTTTATTATTACTGATTTAATATTATATATGCGCGCATAATGACATTAGTGCGTAAAATTAATTTATTAATATGAATAACATAAATAAATAATATTAATTTATATTATGCATGTATTATGCAAACATGTAATATATTGAAATAAGTTTAAAGCGCAGCAATCGCTTAACTTTCAATCAATTTGTACATCTGTTCGATAAAAACATATACAGTGATAACCGGTTTAGAGTAGAAATGACCGCAGAAAATTAGCCATCTCGGCATCAGCGTGTCATTAGTTTTGAATTCAATGAATTAAACTTGCGGTTTCGGAAATTAATAGCTAGTCATGCACGCTCGCGCAATTGTCGATTAGCCAGAAGCGATGTTTCAGCTAATTAACTGCTTACATTCTATAGCATAATTTTTTTCGTTATCACTCGACGTAGCAATAAATACCTTCCAAGAGAACCTTTCAAATACGAAAAATTCGTGATAATGTGCTAATTAATTTTCAATAAGTTTGCTACCGAGAGATTCTCATAGGAGAAAACTGTTGAAAGGGATAAAACCGAAGTTTTCGATACGCCCAAAATCGTCGATTGACGGATTTCATAATCGTGTTGAAAAACAGCGCGAGCAGATTGTGGTCTCTAGTGAATCACTATAAATTCATCGAAGTGATTTAATCCTTGGGTATAGGTCAAGTGGAAACTATCGCATACATCCCACCCTCAATTTTCGCTGCAGTTCGATCGACGGTCAATCAAGAGGGAGGGAATCCTCAGCCTCTCGAAACATTCCCTATCCCGCCAGAAGTCAAATCAATATTTTCGGATTCAAATATGGAAATCCAAATTCAAATGTATGGAAATTTATTCGTATCGATAACCCTGATAAACCATGGATACGCGAGTATTCTAATACCCTTCGAACCGAGATCGAGATACAAAGTCATTCCGAGATTAACTGTGCCCGCGGGAACTATGTGTGATAAACCAAAAATCGTGCTGCCATCACCAAGCAAAACCGAGTTTCTATGTTTCGTAGCGAAAATCATTTCCGGTACGCAAGAATTTTATCCGACCGCGTTAACGAGTTCCAACAACTTCTTATTAAAGCGGTATAGCGGCCAACATCTTCGAATCATTCTCTCTAATTTCACGGCTGGTGACGACGACTATCTTCTTCTCGGCGACAAATGTCGTGGCACAAGAAACTGTAGAAAAGAGATAATACGTTGAACATAACATGCTATGACTATGGAAATGAGACGAGTATATTAAGTTTGAACAAGTTGAGACTGAATGTAAATGTTTCAATGCGTTCATATATCCATAAAAAGAAAAAAAATAAGTTAAGAAAAACACTTTCGTTGTCAAAAAATTTCAATTCTCTCTTCTCGGATTAATTAAGCTTTTAATATTTATGAATTATGCGCTTCTCGAAAGCGCAGAACACAAAAAATATCGATCAAACTAATAAAAAATTTATGTGTAATATTTAATGTTTACTTATTTATTTTAATGTATCAATCCGATTTTTAATTAAGATTTTTATAACGCGTAATCATGAAACATTTTATTTTTATATTAACAAAGTAAAAATAGATACTGATTGAAATATGAAGAATTACGCAAAAGTTCTTTTTCTTAAAGGAATATAAGAAATAATTTTTACATATCAACTATTTTACACATCATATATATTTTTTATAAAATGTTAAAATATCCTAAGATAATATATCATGCACATTAATAGACTATAATAAATTTTATTTCATATAATTAATGTTTCGTAATAGTTTAAGTAGTAGATAAAGTAATCGTTAAAATAAAAATAACTGAGATAATGATTAAGAGAATTTGTCATCAATGAATGAATTATTTCTACTCATATGTCTTACCATCACTGAGAAAAGTTTACGCAAGAAGTTCACGCAAGCGTATCAAATACGGATCTTTTTCGATTTTTGTTACAGAAACGCGTCTACTTCGAATTAAACGGACTCGAAAACGCGACGAGACGGTTAAGAAAAAAAGCAATGAGAAAATAGACGCAAAGACAAAAGGAGACGAAGAAAGGGAGACGTCGTCCACAATGCGTTGTCTTCCTTTCCTCCTGTTAACTTCCTACCCGCCGACAATTTCATCGGCACGCTCGAGTTGCCCAGCGGACACGCCGTTGCGTCCCCTATAAAAGCGAGGGTAGACCATGGCAGTATCAGTGTGCTCACTGCCGACCAACATGAACAGCACCGACAAGCTGAAAGTGAGTAGCTCCAACAAGATAGCCGCTCGAATCGCTTATAGAAACCCGATCCATACTTAGCAGTCTGTAACGTGTTGTAGGCGCATTTTCTCAAGCGACCTATTTCTTAATAAATATGAATAAGTTTAAAAGCAAATTTTGACTTGCGAATTTATCATATACCAAACTCGAAATTATTAAAATTTTCATTTCCTTGGATATTTCGTTCTTTTCAAAACCATTGATAAAACATAAATTATATTTCCAAAAATTTTAGTGAAATTATACAATATAATAAATTATATATAGTTCGAATTTATCTAATAACAATCTCGTTTTATTTAAAATTTTTCAATATCTTAATTAAAAAGTTTTTTTAAAAATATTTTCCCAAATCATTAATCCCACAAAAAATTATCAAAACAAATTATAATAAAAGAGAGAGAGAGAGAGAGAGAGACAGAGAGAGAGAGACAGAGAGAGAGAGAGACAGAGAGAAGCTCTATATATACTCACATCACATATACTCATAAATCTTACAATAATATTTATCAAACAATTTATAAAATCAACAATGCTCATCCGTTTCCTTGCTTTCGACAGGTAATACTTCTATGTGGCCTAGTATTATCGGTCGTAGCCGAAGAGGCGAAGAAGACCGAATCTAGCGCTAAGCCCAAGGATGAAAAATCGAAGCGTGGACTGGAGCTAAGTCTGGGTGATCACGGTGGTTTTGGGGGCGGTTTCGGCGGCCATGATTTAGGCGGTGGATTCGGAGGCAGTGGACTCGGAGGCGGAGGTGGATTTGGTGGTGGCGAAATAATCTCTACTGATCACATCAAGGCGGTTACGGTCACGAAGCACGTGCCAGTACCGCATCCGTATCCGGTGGAGGTCACGAAGCACGTGCCCTATCCGGTAAAGGTGCCAGTCAAAGTACCTGTCGACCGTCCGTATCCGGTCCACGTACCGAAACCTTACCCAGTGGAGGTCACGAAGCACGTACCCTATCCAGTGGAGAAGCCAGTGCCCTTCCCGGTCAAGGTACCCATAAAGGTGCCCATCAAGGTACCCTATCCGGTCAAGGTACCAGTCAAGGTCCCGGTCGAAGTGTCGAAACCAGTGCCCTACCCGGTCAAGGTACCCGTAGTCGTCAAAGAGCCTTATCCCGTAGTCGTTAAGAGTCATCACGACGATGGTGGTTTCGGCGGCGGTGATATCGGCGGATTTGGTGGCGGTCACGATTTTGGCGGTCACGACTTTGGCGGCGGTGATTTCGGCGGACATTATTGAGAAAATGAGCGTATAAGAAGAAACGAAGACTTCATCGTCTTCCCCTTTTTTTGTTTGACGGCTCGCGGCCCAAGAGACCAAGAGATATTCGAAGGATCGATCGTCGAAGGATCGAGAAACGATCCGGCAAAAGTTGCCACATCGTTAATTAATAGAAGTCAATGCGTAAATATTGTATTCTTCGTGATCCAATCCTCGAATTGTACTATACACCCTGTAAATGTAAAAAATAAATAAAGTATTTTTTTTTACATAACGACTGCTTACGAAACATTCAAACGTTGGGAGGGTGGGGGAGGAAGCGATAGAGAAACGTATTAGCCGGACACGTTATGCGATTATGAGGAATTGCGAGGAAACTTTCACTCTTTGATATTACGTATGAGTTGCGCCAAGAAAGGTACACCTGTTTCACCACAAGCGGCATATATGTACCGCATAGAAAAAGCGTCACTCATATAGGAATCGTTAAAGTAAACGAACGACTGCGTCGGCGGAAGGGGAAAGGCGTAAAACGTAAATGTCAATGTGTGAAAATTGCAATAAATATCCGCGAATATCCTCTCGCCTCTCTCCCTAAGAGATTAATCTTGTAGACTTTCAACACACGCATTACGCGCTATCGTGCGCGACGTATGCGCACATTGCGCCACAAGGAATCAGCCCGACACGACTAATGTAAGTTGTTAAGCCGCCAATTGCGTCGTTCGATTTTTCAGGGCTACATCGATCATTCGACGATCATTCCTGGCACACAGTGAAAAGTGTATAAAAAAATCGGAAAGGGCATGTTGCCAAACAGTTGCGCGATTTTGAAACGCTATTTACGCACAAACGCGTTTACGACATCTGTCCGATCTGTTATCAAAATTTATGGATCTATCAATGTTTAGTTGCTTTTATTTTACATGCGAATACTCTAATTATGCGTAACGTGTTCTGAAATATTGAAATGATTTTTTAAAATTCCGTTACACGCACACATATATTTCTCATGTAAACTGATGTGAAAGTAGTTAAATAAATGTTTTTGATATACGCAGAAGCAGTCTATCAATTGTAAAATATTATATAAGCCTATCACTTAATTTCATTTAATATTTTATTGATTGATCGTAAATATGTTCTTCGTATCTTCGAGATATTTGGAAAATGTACATAAATTAATAAACGACAGTAAATTAACTTCTTAGTTGTTTTTCTCTGATTTAATGCTCTGATTGTTAATTTAATTAGCCTATGCAAGATATAACCATAATCTAATCCGAACGTAAATCGGCATCATTGGAATTAATAGACACTTCCTCACATTCTTTTCCGTGAAAATACTCTAGGCGAATAATATTGCCGCTACATGCATTTTTCAGATTTTGTATCATCTTTAAATCTTTTCTTATGTCATGCACACAGAAAAATATACATACAGGACAAATAATAATTGTTTTTGTTTCAGGCTCATTTCAAAAGCTCATGTACCCGCAAATTTATATCATAAGTTATTACAAACATTTTTTCAGAACATATTTTGAAAATATATTCCTAAGTAAGAATTTAATACTTCAATCAACAGCATTAAATTAAAATAAATTTATTTATTATATAAAATCACTTCCAATCAGTTTTATAAATGTTCTTCAAAAAGAAATTATTTCTTGTGTTAAGTAAATATTAATGAGTTTCTAAAATATATGCAAGACTCTCGATAAAATAACCGTTACAACTTATTTAACATAGAAAATATAAAATATGTTTCGAAAACTTATTTAAAATATTAAACAAGAAATACATCAGAAGTTATTTACAATAATTAAGACTAAATAATTATTTTATTTCTTCTATTTTAAATACGAGCGAGCTTTAATAATAAGTATATATTTTAAGATTATTATCAAGAAGATATTCTTTATTAAAGAATGAAAGAAAATCATTTTACAAACTGTTGCTTAAAAAAAAGAAAGTAAATCGAGTAATTTTTTTTCTTAACAATAATAGAATAATATTTTTCTGTGTGTTCATCTCATGTATGCAGGGTGTTTCTAAAATAACATCCGTTAATTTCACAATAATTTACGAGATATTAATTTCTAAATATTGCCGAATAAACAGATAAAATTAATGTATAAAACAATTTTAAGATATCCTTCAATGTTCTTGTGAGATTATTTTGAAGATATTTCTTAAAAATACCTTAAAGTTGTTTTATACGTCGATTTTAGACATTTTGCTCATTAGGTAATTGAAAAAAGATATTGCGAAAACTGTAAAATGGTAGAGGACTTTTCATTAGTTTTTTATTAGAAATAACACTTAATAATTGGGCGTTATTTCAGAAACATCTTATATAGCTAGGATAACTCTGTGGTAATCAGTCAGGACGCAGACCTAATTGCCTCCCACGGTTATAGACCTATACCTCAACTATACAAGTTCCTTCACATACGTGCATCTTATGTACCATTATGTACAATCCATCGCGCGGCAGCTTGATTCGTCCCAACGATAATGTGTCTCATTAGCACGTGGATAAACTCGAGAGGTATTGAACGTCACCGTTCATTGCGGCTCGTTCTCGTGGCACTCTTCCTTTTCCCCAGCATTACTTATCTTACTTTCGTTCCGATATCGTATGATTGGATAGCAGCATCCTTTCACCACACCCTGATTCGTTTCCGCATGCTGGATCCGCTTCCGCCGCGCATACTAGACTAGAAACTGAAAGCGACTAGCGCGAGCCACACGAGTAATCTTAAAATCCAAGGAAGTTAACTCCTGAGACAAGAGAGACTGTCACGCTTGCTTGTTACGTATACTTCGAGAAATGCATCACCCAAAGTAATTTGATGAAATTATGGGGAAGACGATGACATGGCTTTGTTTAGATTCCGCAACGAGCAGTATTTTCATTGCAAGCGAATTATACCTTATTAATATTGTTACGGTCGCAAAAATTGATTAGTCATAGAACGGCAATGCGTTCAATATCGTCTAATCGATTAGACAAACGTGAAGATTGACAAACATCGTTCAACAGACATCGAGTGAAGTCTTGACTAAATTTATCTTCTTGCGAGTGTGCAAAAGTGTTACACACTCAAGACGCGATCGGTCGATGAGCAAATCTCGGGTTATCTAACACGTGCGTGCCAGGTAATCATAGTTAATAGCCTAGGAAGTTCGCGCGTAAAAGGAAAGAGAGATTTCTTCGATTAGTCGCATGTGCATACAGGAATAAACTGGGATGTACACGTTACGTTTATAAACATTCGACGCAGAATTATATAATAAGTATCTCTAATAAATGCACGCAGTGACTATGCTATTCCGTTTAACCGTTTAACCGTGACGTAATCTTCTTTAATAAACGGCGGACCATTCAAGAAAAGCGCGTGATTGCTGTTTCTCGGAGAGATTGTAAAAGCTGTAATAGTAATCCTAAGATCTAGAATTTTCTAGAATTAATGTACATACAGTTAAAAAAGTGTATCATTATCAAACTATTATCTTTTATCTTCCAAATGAAAAATGCTTGAAAAGGATTTTTTATTAATTTGCCTAACATTATTAGCCATTTCTCAATTACATTTCATTTCATGTGCGATGATATTCAAATAAAGTCATATTGCATGCGCCTTGACATCTCAATTGCACAACAAACAACACGTTACGTTTGAGAAATTGTGATTTAACGCCAGCATTATTCTCGATTACGAACATTTGCTTCAGAACTCGGAAAAGATTCCAGAATGGAAAGTAACAAGGATGTTGATGTCGATGATATTAATTCACAATTGTCGAAGATAACATTACGTCAAGTAGTTTCCCATAGCGTTAGGCGTAACCCGAGGCACAATGTATATTTATGATGTAAATGTGGTGCGGAAATGTGATTTTACGTCGTGATTTTATGGGAGCGCGCGACCCCCGACCGTTCCTTTTTACCGATGTTCGTTACGTCGCGACCGTGCCGCTAATAAGATTCCAGACAGCGATCTTATCGCGCTCAATTAGAGAAATCTCGTGGGCGGAGAGGCGACGCGGCTGAGTGAGGCAGAAAACGATGGTGCGCTCTATGCACTTTCGCGATATTTCCTTATTTTTTCGCGAAAAATGCATCGCCTAAAGCTGATATTATTGTGTATGATTGCAAATTGACAACATAAGTATTAGTATGAGTGTAAGTTTCATGTTAAACATGACTTCATAAAAATAATGCGTTATCGTTTCTTTTTGTAACTCATTATTATATTTGGTCATTATTATATTTTATAGTTATTATATTTGTATTCGTTATTATATACTACAGATTTTCAGTATTGGCAGTGACCATCGCAATGCAGCCTATATAAGATATAAAACATTTTTCAATATTTAAATTTCTATTATAAAATACTGCTAGATAATTAAAAATAATACGATTTATTAATCCCATACAGCACTCTTTATCCCAGAGATATTCCTGCGAACGTTCTCAGAACGTTGAGACATTCTCAGGACATGTTCTTCAAAATGTCCCTTAAAAATCTGTGCTATACAAGAAATAATTATAAAAATAATATGAAATAGTTATAAAAATTAAAGTAACGGCTAAGTTCATTACTGTTATTGTAAAAATGTAATGATATTATCGTCAGATACAGAAAAAATAAATAATCGTAATTGGAAAAACAAAAACAGCAACGGCATTACAATATGTTACTTCAGTATTGAAAAAAAAAATAGCCTGATATATAAATTTTAAATTTTAACATTAATTTATTGCTAATGAGAAAATAATAATTTGGAATATATTTAAAATATGAAAAAAAAAAAATATATATATATATTCGTAAATATATTAAGTAAAAATTTAGTAAAAAGAAATCCATTATTTTTGCATGAAATTGAATGGAAAAATAATGGATTTCTTTTTACTACACCTAATATATCAGTACATATATATATATATATATGTACTGATATATTAGGTGTAGTAAAAAGAAATCCATTATTTTTCCATTCAATTTCATGCAAAAATAATGGATTTCTTTTTACTAAATTTTTACTTAATATATTTACGAATATATATATATATTTTTTTTTTTTCATATTTTAAATATATTCCAAATTATTATTTTCTCATTAGCAATAAATTAATGTTAAAATTTAAAATTTATATATCAGGCTATTTTTTTTTTCAATACTGAAGTAACATATTGTAATGCCGTTGCTGTTTTTGTTTTTCCAATTACGATTATTTATTTTTTCTGTATCTGACGATAATATCATTACATTTTTACAATAACAGTAATGAACTTAGCCGTTACTTTAATTTTTATAACTATTTCATATTATTTTTATAATTATTTCTTGTATAGCACAGATTTTTAAGGGACATTTTGAAGAACATGTCCTGAGAATGTCTCAACGTTCTGAGAACGTTCGCAGGAATATCTCTGGGATAAAGAGTGCTGTATGGGATTAATAAATCGTATTATTTTTAATTATCTAGCAGTATTTTATAATAGAAATTTAAATATTGAAAAATGTTTTATATCTTATATAGGCTGCATTGCGATGGTCACTGCCAATACTGAAAATCTGTAGTATATAATAACGAATACAAATATAATAACTATAAAATATAATAATGACCAAATATAATAATGAGTTACAAAAAGAAACGATAACGCATTATTTTTATGAAGTCATGTTTAACATGAAACTTACACTCATACTAATACTTATGTTGTCAATTTGCAATCATACACAATAATATCAGCTTTAGGCGATGCATTTTTCGCGAAAAAATAAGGAAATATCGCGAAAGTGCATAGAGCGCACCATCGTTTTCTGCCTCACTCAGCCGCGTCGCCTCTCCGCCCACGAGATTTCTCTAATTGAGCGCGATAAGATCGCTGTCTGGAATCTTATTAGCGGCACGGTCGCGACGTAACGAACATCGGTAAAAAGGAACGGTCGGGGGTCGCGCGCTCCCATAAAATCACGACGTAAAATCACATTTCCGCACCACATTTACATCATAAATATACATTGTGCCTCGGGTTACGCCTAACGCTATGGGAAACTACTTGACGTAATGTTATCTTCGACAATTGTGAATTAATATCATCGACATCAACATCCTTGTTACTTTCCATTCTGGAATCTTTTCCGAGTTCTGAAGCAAATGTTCGTAATCGAGAATAATGCTGGCGTTAAATCACAATTTCTCAAACGTAACGTGTTGTTTGTTGTGCAATTGAGATGTCAAGGCGCATGCAATATGACTTTATTTGAATATCATCGCACATGAAATGAAATGTAATTGAGAAATGGCTAATAATGTTAGGCAAATTAATAAAAAATCCTTTTCAAGCATTTTTCATTTGGAAGATAAAAGATAATAGTTTGATAATGATACACTTTTTTAACTGTATGTACATTAATTCTAGAAAATTCTAGATCTTAGGATTACTATTACAGCTTTTACAATCTCTCCGAGAAACAGCAATCACGCGCTTTTCTTGAATGGTCCGCCGTTTATTAAAGAAGATTACGTCACGGTTAAACGGTTAAACGGAATAGCATAGTCACTGCGTGCATTTATTAGAGATACTTATTATATAATTCTGCGTCGAATGTTTATAAACGTAACGTGTACATCCCAGTTTATTCCTGTATGCACATGCGACTAATCGAAGAAATCTCTCTTTCCTTTTACGCGCGAACTTCCTAGGCTATTAACTATGATTACCTGGCACGCACGTGTTAGATAACCCGAGATTTGCTCATCGACCGATCGCGTCTTGAGTGTGTAACACTTTTGCACACTCGCAAGAAGATAAATTTAGTCAAGACTTCACTCGATGTCTGTTGAACGATGTTTGTCAATCTTCACGTTTGTCTAATCGATTAGACGATATTGAACGCATTGCCGTTCTATGACTAATCAATTTTTGCGACCGTAACAATATTAATAAGGTATAATTCGCTTGCAATGAAAATACTGCTCGTTGCGGAATCTAAACAAAGCCATGTCATCGTCTTCCCCATAATTTCATCAAATTACTTTGGGTGATGCATTTCTCGAAGTATACGTAACAAGCAAGCGTGACAGTCTCTCTTGTCTCAGGAGTTAACTTCCTTGGATTTTAAGATTACTCGTGTGGCTCGCGCTAGTCGCTTTCAGTTTCTAGTCTAGTATGCGCGGCGGAAGCGGATCCAGCATGCGGAAACGAATCAGGGTGTGGTGAAAGGATGCTGCTATCCAATCATACGATATCGGAACGAAAGTAAGATAAGTAATGCTGGGGAAAAGGAAGAGTGCCACGAGAACGAGCCGCAATGAACGGTGACGTTCAATACCTCTCGAGTTTATCCACGTGCTAATGAGACACATTATCGTTGGGACGAATCAAGCTGCCGCGCGATGGATTGTACATAATGGTACATAAGATGCACGTATGTGAAGGAACTTGTATAGTTGAGGTATAGGTCTATAACCGTGGGAGGCAATTAGGTCTGCGTCCTGACTGATTACCACAGAGTTATCCTAGCTATATAAGATGTTTCTGAAATAACGCCCAATTATTAAGTGTTATTTCTAATAAAAAACTAATGAAAAGTCCTCTACCATTTTACAGTTTTCGCAATATCTTTTTTCAATTACCTAATGAGCAAAATGTCTAAAATCGACGTATAAAACAACTTTAAGGTATTTTTAAGAAATATCTTCAAAATAATCTCACAAGAACATTGAAGGATATCTTAAAATTGTTTTATACATTAATTTTATCTGTTTATTCGGCAATATTTAGAAATTAATATCTCGTAAATTATTGTGAAATTAACGGATGTTATTTTAGAAACACCCTGCATACATGAGATGAACACACAGAAAAATATTATTCTATTATTGTTAAGAAAAAAAATTACTCGATTTACTTTCTTTTTTTTAAGCAACAGTTTGTAAAATGATTTTCTTTCATTCTTTAATAAAGAATATCTTCTTGATAATAATCTTAAAATATATACTTATTATTAAAGCTCGCTCGTATTTAAAATAGAAGAAATAAAATAATTATTTAGTCTTAATTATTGTAAATAACTTCTGATGTATTTCTTGTTTAATATTTTAAATAAGTTTTCGAAACATATTTTATATTTTCTATGTTAAATAAGTTGTAACGGTTATTTTATCGAGAGTCTTGCATATATTTTAGAAACTCATTAATATTTACTTAACACAAGAAATAATTTCTTTTTGAAGAACATTTATAAAACTGATTGGAAGTGATTTTATATAATAAATAAATTTATTTTAATTTAATGCTGTTGATTGAAGTATTAAATTCTTACTTAGGAATATATTTTCAAAATATGTTCTGAAAAAATGTTTGTAATAACTTATGATATAAATTTGCGGGTACATGAGCTTTTGAAATGAGCCTGAAACAAAAACAATTATTATTTGTCCTGTATGTATATTTTTCTGTGTGCATGACATAAGAAAAGATTTAAAGATGATACAAAATCTGAAAAATGCATGTAGCGGCAATATTATTCGCCTAGAGTATTTTCACGGAAAAGAATGTGAGGAAGTGTCTATTAATTCCAATGATGCCGATTTACGTTCGGATTAGATTATGGTTATATCTTGCATAGGCTAATTAAATTAACAATCAGAGCATTAAATCAGAGAAAAACAACTAAGAAGTTAATTTACTGTCGTTTATTAATTTATGTACATTTTCCAAATATCTCGAAGATACGAAGAACATATTTACGATCAATCAATAAAATATTAAATGAAATTAAGTGATAGGCTTATATAATATTTTACAATTGATAGACTGCTTCTGCGTATATCAAAAACATTTATTTAACTACTTTCACATCAGTTTACATGAGAAATATATGTGTGCGTGTAACGGAATTTTAAAAAATCATTTCAATATTTCAGAACACGTTACGCATAATTAGAGTATTCGCATGTAAAATAAAAGCAACTAAACATTGATAGATCCATAAATTTTGATAACAGATCGGACAGATGTCGTAAACGCGTTTGTGCGTAAATAGCGTTTCAAAATCGCGCAACTGTTTGGCAACATGCCCTTTCCGATTTTTTTATACACTTTTCACTGTGTGCCAGGAATGATCGTCGAATGATCGATGTAGCCCTGAAAAATCGAACGACGCAATTGGCGGCTTAACAACTTACATTAGTCGTGTCGGGCTGATTCCTTGTGGCGCAATGTGCGCATACGTCGCGCACGATAGCGCGTAATGCGTGTGTTGAAAGTCTACAAGATTAATCTCTTAGGGAGAGAGGCGAGAGGATATTCGCGGATATTTATTGCAATTTTCACACATTGACATTTACGTTTTACGCCTTTCCCCTTCCGCCGACGCAGTCGTTCGTTTACTTTAACGATTCCTATATGAGTGACGCTTTTTCTATGCGGTACATATATGCCGCTTGTGGTGAAACAGGTGTACCTTTCTTGGCGCAACTCATACGTAATATCAAAGAGTGAAAGTTTCCTCGCAATTCCTCATAATCGCATAACGTGTCCGGCTAATACGTTTCTCTATCGCTTCCTCCCCCACCCTCCCAACGTTTGAATGTTTCGTAAGCAGTCGTTATGTAAAAAAAAATACTTTATTTATTTTTTACATTTACAGGGTGTATAGTACAATTCGAGGATTGGATCACGAAGAATACAATATTTACGCATTGACTTCTATTAATTAACGATGTGGCAACTTTTGCCGGATCGTTTCTCGATCCTTCGACGATCGATCCTTCGAATATCTCTTGGTCTCTTGGGCCGCGAGCCGTCAAACAAAAAAAGGGGAAGACGATGAAGTCTTCGTTTCTTCTTATACGCTCATTTTCTCAATAATGTCCGCCGAAATCACCGCCGCCAAAGTCGTGACCGCCAAAATCGTGACCGCCACCAAATCCGCCGATATCACCGCCGCCGAAACCACCATCGTCGTGATGACTCTTAACGACTACGGGATAAGGCTCTTTGACGACTACGGGTACCTTGACCGGGTAGGGCACTGGTTTCGACACTTCGACCGGGACCTTGACTGGTACCTTGACCGGATAGGGTACCTTGATGGGCACCTTTATGGGTACCTTGACCGGGAAGGGCACTGGCTTCTCCACTGGATAGGGTACGTGCTTCGTGACCTCCACTGGGTAAGGTTTCGGTACGTGGACCGGATACGGACGGTCGACAGGTACTTTGACTGGCACCTTTACCGGATAGGGCACGTGCTTCGTGACCTCCACCGGATACGGATGCGGTACTGGCACGTGCTTCGTGACCGTAACCGCCTTGATGTGATCAGTAGAGATTATTTCGCCACCACCAAATCCACCTCCGCCTCCGAGTCCACTGCCTCCGAATCCACCGCCTAAATCATGGCCGCCGAAACCGCCCCCAAAACCACCGTGATCACCCAGACTTAGCTCCAGTCCACGCTTCGATTTTTCATCCTTGGGCTTAGCGCTAGATTCGGTCTTCTTCGCCTCTTCGGCTACGACCGATAATACTAGGCCACATAGAAGTATTACCTGTCGAAAGCAAGGAAACGGATGAGCATTGTTGATTTTATAAATTGTTTGATAAATATTATTGTAAGATTTATGAGTATATGTGATGTGAGTATATATAGAGCTTCTCTCTGTCTCTCTCTCTCTCTGTCTCTCTCTCTCTGTCTCTCTCTCTCTCTCTCTCTCTTTTATTATAATTTGTTTTGATAATTTTTTGTGGGATTAATGATTTGGGAAAATATTTTTAAAAAAACTTTTTAATTAAGATATTGAAAAATTTTAAATAAAACGAGATTGTTATTAGATAAATTCGAACTATATATAATTTATTATATTGTATAATTTCACTAAAATTTTTGGAAATATAATTTATGTTTTATCAATGGTTTTGAAAAGAACGAAATATCCAAGGAAATGAAAATTTTAATAATTTCGAGTTTGGTATATGATAAATTCGCAAGTCAAAATTTGCTTTTAAACTTATTCATATTTATTAAGAAATAGGTCGCTTGAGAAAATGCGCCTACAACACGTTACAGACTGCTAAGTATGGATCGGGTTTCTATAAGCGATTCGAGCGGCTATCTTGTTGGAGCTACTCACTTTCAGCTTGTCGGTGCTGTTCATGTTGGTCGGCAGTGAGCACACTGATACTGCCATGGTCTACCCTCGCTTTTATAGGGGACGCAACGGCGTGTCCGCTGGGCAACTCGAGCGTGCCGATGAAATTGTCGGCGGGTAGGAAGTTAACAGGAGGAAAGGAAGACAACGCATTGTGGACGACGTCTCCCTTTCTTCGTCTCCTTTTGTCTTTGCGTCTATTTTCTCATTGCTTTTTTTCTTAACCGTCTCGTCGCGTTTTCGAGTCCGTTTAATTCGAAGTAGACGCGTTTCTGTAACAAAAATCGAAAAAGATCCGTATTTGATACGCTTGCGTGAACTTCTTGCGTAAACTTTTCTCAGTGATGGTAAGACATATGAGTAGAAATAATTCATTCATTGATGACAAATTCTCTTAATCATTATCTCAGTTATTTTTATTTTAACGATTACTTTATCTACTACTTAAACTATTACGAAACATTAATTATATGAAATAAAATTTATTATAGTCTATTAATGTGCATGATATATTATCTTAGGATATTTTAACATTTTATAAAAAATATATATGATGTGTAAAATAGTTGATATGTAAAAATTATTTCTTATATTCCTTTAAGAAAAAGAACTTTTGCGTAATTCTTCATATTTCAATCAGTATCTATTTTTACTTTGTTAATATAAAAATAAAATGTTTCATGATTACGCGTTATAAAAATCTTAATTAAAAATCGGATTGATACATTAAAATAAATAAGTAAACATTAAATATTACACATAAATTTTTTATTAGTTTGATCGATATTTTTTGTGTTCTGCGCTTTCGAGAAGCGCATAATTCATAAATATTAAAAGCTTAATTAATCCGAGAAGAGAGAATTGAAATTTTTTGACAACGAAAGTGTTTTTCTTAACTTATTTTTTTTCTTTTTATGGATATATGAACGCATTGAAACATTTACATTCAGTCTCAACTTGTTCAAACTTAATATACTCGTCTCATTTCCATAGTCATAGCATGTTATGTTCAACGTATTATCTCTTTTCTACAGTTTCTTGTGCCACGACATTTGTCGCCGAGAAGAAGATAGTCGTCGTCACCAGCCGTGAAATTAGAGAGAATGATTCGAAGATGTTGGCCGCTATACCGCTTTAATAAGAAGTTGTTGGAACTCGTTAACGCGGTCGGATAAAATTCTTGCGTACCGGAAATGATTTTCGCTACGAAACATAGAAACTCGGTTTTGCTTGGTGATGGCAGCACGATTTTTGGTTTATCACACATAGTTCCCGCGGGCACAGTTAATCTCGGAATGACTTTGTATCTCGATCTCGGTTCGAAGGGTATTAGAATACTCGCGTATCCATGGTTTATCAGGGTTATCGATACGAATAAATTTCCATACATTTGAATTTGGATTTCCATATTTGAATCCGAAAATATTGATTTGACTTCTGGCGGGATAGGGAATGTTTCGAGAGGCTGAGGATTCCCTCCCTCTTGATTGACCGTCGATCGAACTGCAGCGAAAATTGAGGGTGGGATGTATGCGATAGTTTCCACTTGACCTATACCCAAGGATTAAATCACTTCGATGAATTTATAGTGATTCACTAGAGACCACAATCTGCTCGCGCTGTTTTTCAACACGATTATGAAATCCGTCAATCGACGATTTTGGGCGTATCGAAAACTTCGGTTTTATCCCTTTCAACAGTTTTCTCCTATGAGAATCTCTCGGTAGCAAACTTATTGAAAATTAATTAGCACATTATCACGAATTTTTCGTATTTGAAAGGTTCTCTTGGAAGGTATTTATTGCTACGTCGAGTGATAACGAAAAAAATTATGCTATAGAATGTAAGCAGTTAATTAGCTGAAACATCGCTTCTGGCTAATCGACAATTGCGCGAGCGTGCATGACTAGCTATTAATTTCCGAAACCGCAAGTTTAATTCATTGAATTCAAAACTAATGACACGCTGATGCCGAGATGGCTAATTTTCTGCGGTCATTTCTACTCTAAACCGGTTATCACTGTATATGTTTTTATCGAACAGATGTACAAATTGATTGAAAGTTAAGCGATTGCTGCGCTTTAAACTTATTTCAATATATTACATGTTTGCATAATACATGCATAATATAAATTAATATTATTTATTTATGTTATTCATATTAATAAATTAATTTTACGCACTAATGTCATTATGCGCGCATATATAATATTAAATCAGTAATAATAAAATGTTTGGATAGGATTAATATATAGATTTGACACATTAATAGTAAACAACATTTGATTAAAATAATCTTATTACGAAAGGTTCAACTTTACGACAGTTCACGGACGTTTTTATTCGTCGCGATATACAGAATCCCCACGTAACGCTATAGTTAATTCTTTCTCAGGTTAAACTTCTCTGTGCATTTATTGTGTCATAAGTGGCTTTGCGTAAAATGTTATTACGTTCTGAATTACATATACGAGCAGCGCGATTTTAATTGCGAAGTTATTTGCTCGAAAGTCTTCCTGCAGCAAGAATAACGTCAGGAAACTGTTGAGCTCGCTGTAGGAATATCAGATTAAATCTATCGCGGTGAAAACTTCAGTCGGTTTTTTTTTCGTTCGGACGATTGTAATATCATTACGTATACGGAACTTGGTGAAGTAAGCTGACCGATTATATTTGCCGGATATAATGCAAACGATACGTGCTCATATCGAAATTGGCGATCCTGGTGCATGATCGTACACTTTCTACCAATCTCCCGATATTTATGAGGCCGCAATTATGTAAATTTTGACAAATCGCACTTCCACTCTACAAATCTTGTTTAGAAAACTTTTTCACAAAATCACGAAAATCGCTCTTGATCTCATATGTGACGAGCAAACCGACCTCATCTGTGCTCGTATGTAGATTAATCCCTTATACGTGAGCACCTGTGTCTAATGTCAACGTAAATGTCTGCATGTAGAAAGGTCCTCTGCCAAAGTTCATTAGAATCGCAGAGTCGACGTCATTAATTTAACCAGCGATATTTTTTCAAGCAGTAGTCCGCGTAAACATTAATTGATTTTGCGGAAAGCCATCTCTGAGAATTCTGATGCGAACTTTCAATTGGCGACCCTTATCTCCTCAGAATTTTTTTTCTCGAAGTTCGAGTCACTTGAACTTTAGACCGCAGAAGAGGGTGGCGACGGTGGTGTATAAATGCGCCCTAAGTGCAGTGGATTCTCGCGCGTTACGAGACGACAGTGCGGGCGGACGTCGTCGGTAGTGGGATTTTCGCGTAGTCTGCATTTCTGCTTCACCGACCACAAGCGTAACCTTATGCAATAATGGGAAAGGCTTTGGAGTCGGCCAGACCGCGGCTCTCATGAATATATGGATAGATGTTCTCACTCAAGGTGTTTATCAAGCCGTTTTCTAGTTACATCCTTCCCACTCCATGACATCGCCCATCGAACACTAATGTAATTTGTACCCTGAAAAGAATAAAAGGGAATTTTAATTATTTTGACAACTTTTTTTGAGAACTTAGTTAGATTTTTCTTCGAAGGTGAATATTCTGGAATACGCCTCGCGTGTCTAACGGCGATAGTAGATTCATAAATTTTTACTTTTGCTTATATTCGATTTATTTTTTTTTTCACTGCACGTGTTACGGTTAATGAACAAGTATATTTTACGCATGGTTAATTTTATGCACATTTATCAATCTTTGGGAAATTGCGAATTTTTACATTTATTTCAATCATTAAATTATGCGTCGAAAAAGCGTTTACGTATTAGACTACTCTTAGAAATAAGACGCAGTTTAATCTTTAAAATTACAAGCTGACCATTTAAGAAGAACACAGGTAATAGCAGCAAAAACTGCTTGCGTAAGTTATGACGCCTATAAATAAAATTATAAGTAGGCTATTTTAAAGATTGTACTGAATATAAAATAATTTATTGAGCGGCTAAAAAAACGAGTCAATAAGAAATTGATAATTGACTCTCTCTTTCACTCGTGCATTTTTTTATCAAACTAGGATGTGTTAAGAAAAATATACAAATTGAAGATATAGTATAATCTTAACTTTTTTATAATTACTTCGTTAATGAATTATGGTAGTTTAGAAAAGAGGAAATTTATGTTACAAGTAAACAAAGCGTAATAAAGATATATAAAATAGAAAGATATATAAAATGGGCCATGATTTTAATAATTAAACAGAGAGAAGTGAAAATTACCACACCATATCCCATATCATGTGCAATATAGTTGTTCAATTATCGCGCTTGTTTTAGTTGAAAGAGTTCAACATATCAAATAAAAGTAACTCGGTTAAATGAATTTGTAATGAGCCTATTCTCATTAAGCGAAATCTGTGACCAATGCATTAAACAATCAATACTATTGTTTACTAAATAATGTAAATGCTCGGCAATGTTGAAACTTTGTAATAGTCTGTGCGAAATATAAATATTTGTTTAATACATATATCACGCACACATTTGGCCTAATCATATATTATACGATCAGTATATTGAACAAATATAATTGCGTATTCCTTGCGTAGTAATCATTTTCAAATAAAATATCATATGCAAGTGAGACCTTTTGCAAAGATGTCATCAGAACATGTTTACCTAGAATTACATTAGTTCACCTGCCAATAAAATGTCACTTGGGAAGGATATGAGTAAAAATTGAGTTTAATGCCAAAGTATCCATGAATCAATTATGAAAGTAGTTTCAATAAAAAGTTACTGCGTCAATGGTTTAAAGCGGTGGTATATGTCTCTATAAGATCTGATAACTGTATATTAAAATCAAAGCATATAGTGTCAAAGAAATGAGAAAAATGTTGCCTTCATTTCAACATCGGGTGATTCAAGTGTTACGTTATTAACGACGCGGTCGATTGCCAGTTTAGACCTTCGATTCCTTTAAAAGTATTATTAAATGAACAAAAAATATTACTATTAAAACTTGGCGAAAGTGATTGAAACAAACAACATGTTGATTGCGCCACGATGTGTCGAAATACAAATTTTCACATCTCTTTCATGGTCACTAATGTGTGTAACGTCGATCGCATTAGGCGTAATTAAACATTAATTGTAATTTCTTTGGCAACTTCCTTTGTGTATTGCAAATTTATTTTTTAATTAAATAACCATCGACCATGATGCCGGGATATATAATGTACATGTCACATGGAGAAAGTTTAATTGTTACACCGTTTTGTGTGTACATCGTTTCACTATATGTTTTGTCACGCTTATGAATTTTCTTATTATTTAATTTACGAAATTGAGCTTACTCATAAAATCGGTCGTGAATTGATTGAGAAAGATTTCAATTTTTACACGCAAACATAAGTTTCGTTGTCTGAAATAGTATAACATAGCTTAATTTGGCGAGAATTATGCGATGTCAAAGCTTCTTCCTAGTCGCAGAAGTTAATTGCTTAATAAACAGAATGTATTGATAAAAGTTATATTTTAAATCTCAAATGACTTTATGAGTGCTAATAAAATGTTTATCGAAATACGTGTGCGTACGTGAAGATCGTAAAATTAAATTTAAGATCGCCGATTGCACGCCGTCAGATTAATTTAAATATTTCCCATCATATTACCATCCACTTATGTCTTAGGCGAAAGCTTGGACGCTAAAACTTGTTACGTCTTACAGCTTCCTTAAGACTTTCATAATAATTATAATATTAAGGCAAATACGAATTTTAAGCAATTTTTTGAAATTATATATTTAATATTATATTTTTTTGTGTTTACTATCGCGATTGATAATAGCATATCAACTTGTAGTATATTATTTCGCCTATATCGTCGAATTTTCTAATTGTCTCTGTTTATACAGTGAATAGCGATGCGTAATGCTGAAAGCTATAATCACCATTATGTTCAATAAAATTTGCGCGAGGTGCAAACAAAAAAAAGTCGAGTCCGCTTATAATGATTCTGATGTAAAAGTGAAAGAAAGACAGAAAGCGCGGATTAAGACGGGCACGCGAAAGAGTCGGATCAATTCCGCACTTTTGAATTGCGGCTCTTCCTTGGTGAGGGGATAACGATTGGAACTAGTTGGACTGAGCGACGGGGCGACGACGTTACGCGGCCCGTATCCGGGCATCCGGTAGTAATCAACCTTACCAAGCGGTAGCCCGTGGGAAAACGGCTTAATGCTGAACGGTTTTGTGCGGGATAGCAGTACAATCGGACCACCTTAAAGCTGGCGTTCCGGCGTTGGACGAACGATTTTCCGGGGAGTGGGCCAGCGAGCACGGCGAAAGTGCCGGTATATATGCCGCTGATTGGCACGATGCAACTTCAGTGTGCACTCCCGAAGGCTACCATGAGCACTTCCCAGGTGAGCGTGCGCTGCTGGCACAGTGGCGCGTAAATAGGGCTCTGACAAGGGTATCTTAGGGTATCTCGCACGGCGGAGGATTATGCACGGAATTATGCGCGCGATAAATGAGGAACGCGTCGGGATTTAATATTATTGACGATGTGAGATTATAGTGTTGGTTTCTCACACCATCACATACAGTGTTAAAATTGTAGAGATTACGGTGCGATTCTTTGTTTCATTACAAGAGTGAAATTTCAATAAATTTACTTTAAATAGAATACAATATTAGATGTTTAATATATTGATTATATTTTTATCTTGCAATGTTTGATATTTATAACAGACTATAATTTAATTTTGTTGTACATCGTGCTTTTTTGAGATTTTCTTTGTTTGCATTTTTTGTATTGTCGAATCATTTATTGTATAATATGCGTAAAATTTTTGTGAACTCCAGCGAAATCTTCAAAGCTTCCCAAGTTAACCAAGTTAATCTAAACCTTGACCATGAAGGACCGCAATTAACACACGTTTATTCGCAGATCCTCGTGCTCCTCGCCCTTGTGGCAACGGTGGCTCTGGCTACTGAGACCAAGGAGTCCGACAGCAAAGGGGTCGAGTCAAAGGATGCCAAGAGCAAGCGCGGACTGGAACTGAGTCTGGGTCACGGTGGTGGCTTTGGCGGCGGCGGCGGTGGTTTCGGCGGCCACGATTTCGGTGGCTTCGGCGGTGGTGATTTCGGCGGCGGTTTTGGTGGAGGCGGCGGCGGCGGCGGCGGCGGCGGTGGCGGCGGTGATGGTGGAAGAATTTCTGGCATCACGATCCATCGCGAGGTCTCCGTGCCAGTTCCGGTGCCCTACACCGTCGAGAAAAGCGTACCAGTACCTGTACATGTGCCGGTGAAGGTTCCGGTGGACAATCCGATACCGTACCACGTACCAAAACCTTATCCGGTTCCAGTAGAGAAGACTGTACCAATCCCCGTAGAGAAACCGGTTCCAGTACCAGTCAAGGTGCCCATAAAGATACCCGTCAAGGTGCCTGTTCCATATACCGTACCATATAAAGTACCTTACCCCGTGGAAAAGGAATTGCCCTATCCGGTCAAGGTGCCGGTCGTCGTAAAGGAATCGTATCCGGTCTTGGTGCATGAAGGCGGTCACGGAGGCGGCGGCGGCGGCGGCGGCGGCGGCGGCGGCTTTGGCGGAGGCGGTTTCGGAGGCGGACATGGTGGATTCGGTGGGGGTCATGAAATCGGTTTCGACCTGCATTGACGATAGTCTGATATGACAATCGATATTAATGATACTCTTGTATATAATTATTTCTTTTTTTTACACTGTGCTGTCTTAGCAGAATAAACATTAAATTATTAATTCAGCCTTTTGTAAAATCCAGCGTTTCCTTGTCCTTTGCGTTTGATGTTTACACGAGGAATTTGCTCAAAGTTGAGCTTTATTTTACAGCAAATAAAAATCATTTTTCTGTGAGTGTATTATATTTTTAATTGATCGCGTATTTCTACGGTTTTAACTACATTGCGCAACCATAGTGACAAGAAATTAATCATCAATTAAATATTTATGAAACCAGCTTGTTGAATTTTCTTACGTAATACACCTACGAAGATGCAAGTTATCATACTGCAATAACTGCCACGGTATAAACTGATTCTTAGTCACTTCCTGTGAAACTAGGCGGAACATGTTACAATGTGATTACCAGGCGACATGTGAAAGTATCTCAACCAGTCATTATAGCCGTTACGGTTCCACACACAAGTTAGATGTACTAGGAAGCTTATTATCTAGTTAAGGATTATACGATAAAATCGCAAAATGCATTTACATGTGAGAAAATACTTGTTATATTTTTATACATTCATTTAATTATAGGAATATAATGATAGATATATATTTAAAAGATTTGATTGATAGATTTAAAAAGATCTTGAAATGCTTGCTTTCTAATTTTCAAACATCAAAATGTTTTCACATATAAATTGTTGTCTTAATTATATTAAAATCACATAACATTTTATTTTAATTACAGTAAATATTAAAACATAATTTATTTTACATTTATTTATTAATATAACTTATAATTGAGTAATTACAATATAAATTCATGTTCAAGAGGTCAACGTTATGATTGCATAAATTATATACGGATATTAGGATGAAGCCAGATGTACGTTGAACATACCTCGACGTACAAGGTAGATCATTCCACAGTCAAGGTTGCTGGAAGAAATAATATCGAATATTTACCTCGGGCAATTCATATTTGAGCGCATATAGAGATGTATGGTTTCTCTCACGTAAAGGGAAACCAGTTATACGAATGAAAAAAATGTGATTTCCGTAATCTTACTTCCTTGATGGTAATATTTCCCAACGACCAACTACGGAGGCCATCAACGTTACGTAAATAGTTCGATCGATTTTACGTAACTATTATGAAAAGAAAGTAAGCACCTTTACCATTAACGAAACCATAATGACTATCAAATTTTGTATTGGCAATCTATAATAGCGTTTCGCTCAGCGAGTTAACTAAGTATCACTTTCGTTTATAATCTGCGCCATCGCTATGTGCTTTATATGCGCGCGATGCGTATATTTTCTTTTTTCTGACTTCTATAATCTCGTAGTTCGTATTACATCATGCCATTTATAAGACTGAACGCTCTGATTATTTTTTAGTAGGATATAAACGAGTAATTGCGATATCTTGTTAGGAATTCGAATATCGACAAACTACGACCGACGAATAACTTGCTTTAACCTGAGGCAATCGTTATAATGGTATATGGAGATGAATCAGGACCATAATTCGTCCTTGTTAGAAGCTTCTGTTCTTGAACTAGCTCCCTTTATACATAATTATATACCAATGAAGGCAGAAAAAGATTTTATATCATAATTCTTTATGTGGTAAACAACGATATATATTATATCGAAACTGTGTATATTATATCGAGATATATGTTATAAATTATATGTTATATATTATATCGAGATATATGTTATAAATTTACGAATCTTCATCTCTCATGTCTCTTCGTTCAAATATCAGATTACATAATAAGATTATATAATAAGGGACGACTAGTACAATCAGTTTGTGAAAGATTTAAGAATGCAACGATCGTAATAAACTTAACAAATGATTGAATTAATTAAATTATCATAATAGAAGACATGATGAAATACAGAAAAAACGATTTTATCTAAAAATGAAAATAACTTTATCAAAATAATTATTTAGAACGCTCAAATATAATAAACAATGCTGCAAAAGATTTTGACATTTGAGCGTCTTACACAGTTATTTTACAGTCTAATAAAATTATTTTCAGGCATTATATTTAAATAAATTTTTAATTTATTTTTAATTTGTTCATACTTTAGCAAAATCATTGCCTCTTATCATTCTATCATAATAAAATCATATCACACAAGCAAAAATCTTTCTGAATATCTTTAGAATCAGATTTAGAATATAGAATTCTCACATTTTTCTTCTATATGAAATAAAGAAAAAAAGAAATGAAAAGATAACGAGAATTGAAACAAATTAATAGTAAAATTGTAAGTTTTACAGTTATTTGGGAGTCCACGGACCTAAATTTAATACATCACGAAATTTTATAAGTGATTAAAAATAAAAACAAAAAAAAACATATATAATGTATAATGTCACACACAACTTTATTTTATCCGCGCTAAAAAATTATTTCTTGAATGAAAGAAGAGATATAATCTATATAATATTGGAGATATATTAGGTGTGGGAAAAAGTTCGTGGCGTTTTTTCCGTTAGATGGCATTAAAAAAACGCCACGAACTTTTTCCCACATCTAATAATTGTTTAATCGACATAAATATCATAAAATGTTTAG
>Ga0157364_1000196_pt1 | contig 32971 bp, 20 predicted proteins | sample AttsexASBM2_FD_111476 | JGI IMG/M metagenome (GOLD analysis project Ga0157364, IMG submission 111476) | Fungus gardens microbial communities from leaf cutter ant in Ribeirão Preto, State of São Paulo, Brazil - Atta sexdens ASBM2 | ecosystem: Host-associated > Fungi > Mycelium > Unclassified ...
TTCATATATTTTCCAATAAATAATCTCATATAATTATTATTATATGAGATCGCTTAATTTATCACAATAATTATTACACACATATATATATATATATATATATATATATATATATATATATATGTATGTATATATGTATGTATTGTCTGGCGTATTAATATTAGTATTTAAATACATACAGACAGCGCACGTGGTTCGTCACGTATCTACCACGGGTGAGCTGGTGAACACCTCCTTTGGGTTCCGCGATGGATCACAGCAGAGGTAGGGGTTGAGGGTAACACATGGTGGGGGGTGTTTCGGCCAGGTTAAGTTAGGTTAGAATCCCCCTCTCTCTCTTGATGGTACGACGACCGCCTCTCAGGGGCCCGGGGGGCCCACAAACGCCACAATGTCGGCCCTGACGAAGGAATAAGAGAGAAGGCCAGTCAGGAAGGAAAGGAGCAAGTGAGCAAACAAGTGAACGGAGACCAGGAGACCAAACCCACGTAGCGGGAAAGAAAGAGGCACTAAGCAGGATCAAGAGAGAGGGCCGATTGTGAGAGTGAGAGTGATGGAGAGGAAAAAAAAAGGGAAAAACGAACCGAAAACCCACACCCGAGTCGGGGACTCTTGAGGGACCTCTTCGTGCTCTCAGTTCAAACCGAGCATCCTTGGAAACCGGCGGTTTGATTCTAGACTTCTTCATCGTGCCTCACTTTCTAAATATTCTCTTCTTCTCCTTCTCCTCTGTCTCCTTCTTGTCCATCATCTTCTTATTTCTCTCCTATCTGCTGGTGCTCGCACGTGTCTTCAAGAAAAACGTGAAATTACAACCGCGAAACATTCACGTAGAGATTTAGCATCACGTGACATAAATATCTTACTACTTGTGTCCGACCACGTGGAGGAGATTTTCACTGATCTGCCTGCGGTCACACACCGGTACAGAGTGCGTGACACATGAAACGTCATTAATCGCGCTAGACAGTGGAAGATCTTCGGTTTTTCTCTTCCTTGTGAGGTGAAGACACTGTGAGGACACTCGACGGATTTTTATTCCGCGGGTCTTGGATTTCGATGATCGGAAAGAGAATCGATAGATTCGACTAATCTACGTTGGTGAGTTACAAATTATTTTACAGACGCATGTAAAGCGTATTTCTTTCCCAGTGAAAACCGATGTTATTTCTTCATAGGTTTCCTTTGAAAATGAAATTTTATCTCTCATAATTCTTTTCTGTTGTAATAATAATCGAACATATAAATCCTTTTTTTTTTTAATACAGTATTCTTTAATCAATACTTTAATCAATACTGTTGAAAAAAATTGTTCGACATCAGTGTTGAAAAAAAAGAGAAAAGAAAAGACTTGAGTTTTTTTCATTTTTTTTTACATGCTCATTGTAATGTTTACCTTTTAAAGCTTTTCCTTGAGATTTATGAATTATATGTTTATCTCCAACTTCTTCCGCACGTTTTTGTTCTTAATAATAAATTCCTTGTAATTGTTGTTACTCAGTATGTATTGCCTGCTACTTTAATAAATACAGATATGCTACAGATCTTCTCAACTCGATTTCTCTCAATTTCCAAGTTGTCATATGGAAATCATAAATTAATATCAGTATATATTAATAATGTTAGCGTGATTTAAATGATTTTAGAAACCGGTCAATTTAAATGGCTTAAATTTGGTATTCAAATCATATCTTGATATATACGGAATTATTGAAGCTAAGTTCTCTATCTTTTCTATATTTATCTATTTTATATCGATAATATCTATTTTAAATTGTTTTATACTAATATAGTAATATTAAAATATACAAAATAAACCATGAGAATAAAATTGAAAAATGTGATACAAATAATATATATGTAACAAGAGACTAAAAACAAAAAGCTTAAATGTGTTTTTATATAAAAGATCAGATTTCAAATCCTTCTAAATTTACTTTACATGCATATTATGAAGAAACACATCGGGATTCGACTGGTTCAGCGAGATTTTCAAGACTGTCATCTCGCTATCCGTAAGAGAGATAACTTTTTTCATTTGACATACCGAAACCGATCCACGATTTATCGTGATCAAATTTTCGAGGAGAGCTATCGATCTCTCAGAGATTCCATGAAACGACAGCACTGAAAGGCATTTGAAACCAGTTTCCTAAGCTCGCGGACATGAGAAAGGTTGCGAAGGACGAATCGCCTTTACAATTTTGCAAAATCGACCAAAGACGTGCAGATTATAATACTCGTTTACCTTCCGACATTTTTAATTTTATACATTTCTTGATATTTACATTAAAAATATGACGCATCACTAAATTTGACAATCATTGTCGAATTACGAAATTTGTATCCGACATTTTCAACTTTGTTCGAAAAATGTTCTCAGCTTTATCTGACAGACATGCGTTCTTTGCTGATATTTTCAACGCGACTGAGATCTTTGGGAAATGATCGACTTTAGATGATCTATTTTTCAAATGCGAAGGTAAACGCAGAATTTCCCCTAAAATTTTCAAATGACAAAAATAGGGGGTGACAAACGTCATTGCTGCTACAAGATTCGCCATAGCGTGACAAGCTGAAGGGAGGAATGACAGATAAAAGGAAAAAGCGAAGCGAGAATGGGGTACTTTCGTTGCAGGACCCCTATAGGCATTTTCAGATCTGTGGCAGAGACGCAAAGCGGGAAGGGGGTCACCAGATTCCCTGGGATAAAGCACACATGGTATTGGGATGAGATTATCTCAAGTCAGGTACGAGAATCGAGATTCTCCGGACGCGTCGTGCTCCAGCAACAATGTGACCCACTGCGGGTTCAATGAAATTGCGTAAAAATACGTGCAGCTCATTCAGAGTGTGGGAGTCTGCGCAGGGAGATCTTACGAAAATATGAAAAGGCCTTAAAAGCAAAGAATAACATAATTTCTTCATATTTTCTATTTAACTCGATGTATTACTAAAAATTTATTTAAATACATTTAACTTAATAAAGAATGTATTTTACACAAATATATTTTGCAAAATAAAGCTAACATTAAAAAATTCATTATCTAACAATATAGATACTGAAACAAAAATCCTAGAATTAATTCGGCTGTCGTATTCATTGATGCATTACTTAAGATAGTTCCATCTCGCAAAGAGAGCGTCGGTTAAATATGTTATTAAAAAAAATGCTAAGCTTCGTTGTAACGAATCATCCGACGTGGAAGGATCTTTGATCGGGTCCAGTCCCTAGAAATCTCCGCCTCGCATGGCCGTTGACCGAGACTCGTTCAAAGGGAATCCAGAAAAACGATCACCTATGAACTCACCGGCGACCGTTACATGATTTTCAGCTTCGCCCGAGTCATTTTTCGAATTCGTCTAATCTCGGCTAGACAATGGCGTGGCGACGCACGGCTGGAAACAGGACGAAACGTCCCGCTTTAGGATGCGCGCTGGAACCGGTATCCTGTCGCAGGACCGTTGGCATCTCCGGGACACTTCGCGAAAGAAGGGTACGGGAAAGGGAAGAAGGATAACGGGGGCAAGCAGAGGGAGTTCGAGGAAAGTTGGCGGGACCCATGGGAGGATGCATATGTATGCGCACGTATGACGCCTTTGCGTCTAGCGTGAAGCGATTGTCCTATTGTTATACGGGATAGGCGAGACAGGTTTCATTTATGGTCACGTATGGTAATGACTCTCCGGAGGAGGAGAAAGAGAGAGTGGCACGGCTCCCATAGGTCTTCGGGCTCCGGTCGCAAGTGGGTAAACCGGGCAGTCAAGCAGGATGAGGAATCGCGTACCGGGATACGCATATAAATTTGCATATTTTCGGCCCGCATCCTTCGACGCCTGGCCCACGTGGGAATCCGCGGGCTTCTGGGCAACCGGTGCCCTGGTAAGTCACTTGAAGAGTAACGCGTTTTTAACGGTTTCTTTTGTCGCGAACTGAAAATTTCGTTCTGGTGCTTCGCGAGTTACGAACTGGCGAAGATTGTCATAGCTACAATTGCATGCATTGCGTACTTAATATTATTATATATATTTATAGGTAATGAAATTTGACGAGGCAGTTGCTGAAAAAAAGTGTGACCATGCGTAATTGTCTCGATTATGTATTCCTGATGTATTAGAATGAACGTGATAGTCGAATGATTTTTTCCGTCCTTCGGCGTTCCGTATCGCAGCACATTAATGATATCGACAACCAGAACCGTCCTATTTTCGACCAGATACGTTTGATAGGAAATCACGATTGCACCCGTTGCATCCTGCATTCCAAAGAGTTTTTGCGAATTGTCTGCATCGGTAGTTTCTCGTTTCAGTGTACAACATAATAAGAGAGGGACACTTGCTTTTCGTAGGTGCCTTCGTAAGCGAGATGATCACATGAATACCTAAAACATGCCATAAACGGGACAATGAGATATTTTGGTTGGCTGGTTAACCTTTATTCTTTTCTCAATCCGCAAAAACACTTTGTTCCCGAAACCAATGATCGTAGACGAGAAGAAACTCTTTTGTAAGGTACCTCTGACGAATATCTTCAGTTCTGCTCGTAGGTGGTTGATGATAAAGATTTCGTTGCCATATCGACAACAGTTCTGAACTTAAAGAGGACAATGGGCCACCAGCGTTTAGAGACACACAATTAATAGCAATGCGGGAAACCCCCGTCACACAAGTATGTGTGACCAAACAGTTCTCCTTTTAGCCCGCATGAATCCTAAATAATCTGCTATGGTTACTCTTTGTCACTTTTGTCCTGTATCGTACGATCGAACCGTGATTTACTTTGTCAACATCGACCATCATAATCGAAGAGATTTCAGAAAAATATTTTACTCTCGATATTTGATCGAATGGTAACCAATAAAAATCTCGTTCCAAATGAATAAACAAACGAATAAATAATTAAGAATTTTTAATGTTTACAAAAATCATAAGCGTTTCAAATTACCATATTATTTTACCCTTCCAGATCGGTAATTGCGACATTGTCCTTATTAATTTCGAGAAGCAATTTTCAATTATAAATAACTCGCGACTTTCTATGTCGATTCCTTAACGAGACGTCACGGATGGTTGCTAGAGCTTTTTTAAAGATCTCTTTTCAAGCGTGGTTAATGACATGATGGTTAAATGACTCCTCTCAGTTTTCTCCTCCTCTCGCGCCCGCCACCGCGTTCTTCCACCGGTGCTGCTTACCCCGTCTTTTTATTTTTCCCGAGAAACAAGAAAGAACGCGGAGGCAAGGAGAAAGACGGAAAAGGATGAGAGAAGGGGCTCCTTCGTGTGTGGTCCTGGAATCCTCAGTCAACTCGGTCGGCCGAAGTGTCGCGTTGTGTGGTATGCCATGGTGTCTTACGTCGCGTCGAGACGTCCCATGCGAAACGCCATAAGCATGTGGAGATCCGAGGAAGATTCCATACACATACGAGCGACATACGAAACACAATGTACGGAACGATGGACGGGACTCGCGTATACTCGCGAAATCCCCTAGAGAGATGTTGGAAATCCTCGTGGACCACGCATTCTCTGTTTTTGTTCATCCAAATATCTTTTCGTCGTTGCCACTCTTGACATATAGAATTTAGTGCGCTGCCTAAGCGTGCGTCATAAATGAAACTTGACCAACCTCAAGTTAAAATGATTCTTTTTATGAGACACTTTCACATCTGTCTAAGCAATCTTATGTTTCACACTAATAATAATGAAACTTTTGAGGAATTTTTAGGTCCTCTAATATGTATCGTGTTATATGGATTACTTTTCCTATGATGTTTTTCTCTCATAATTCTGTAAATTCAATGAGAATTGCATTTAGAGAAATTATATTCATAATTTCAGAAATATTTTTTCTTATATTCTTTGTTCAATGAACTTTTATATAAATACGTATTTTATTCAGACTTAAACAACATGTTTATAAATTAGTCGATTAAATACCTTTATGAATCTATTAACTTTCTAACAGGTGACATTACATGTTGCTCAAGCATTACCGAGCATAATGCGGGCGCAGTGTTTGTGCTATTGTTATCGAATGGTGATAGTCCCATTGAGACATACTTAAAAGATATTATGTAACAATGTCATCTCTTTTGCCATAGTTTTCTTTATTCTTATATTGGTATATGTATTAATTTTACAAATTTTGGATGGAATTTAAGTGGAAATGATGTTTGATCGAATGACAAAATAACAATGATCTATTGAATAACTAATTAACTAAAATTATATTAACATGTGTGTCATTATAAAGTCGAATAAAAAAATGCATTAATTTTCTTATTACCAATAACAATTTGTAATCATATATTTATAATATAAATCATTAGTTATTAATTAATGGAATACACCCAATTGACATTAATTAAAAGTTATGTAACGTTTATGTTATAATTTTGCACTTAACAATGTAACACATATATTATATTATATTTATATTATTGAAAGTGAAATTAGAATACTTATATGTTACGATATTATGTTACTTTTTGATGTCGACTAATATACGCAAGTACAAAGATAATTATTAAATATTCGGATAGCAAAGATAAAGAAAAATATCTTTTTAACGAAGCAGTACTTTTAAACGATCACAAAGAAAAAAAAAATAAAAATTTTGCGCGAGAAAGGAGAATGTCTATTTTTGATCTCGATGATCGTGTCATTTTAACACGGCCTTAACCTTGGAGCGACAGAAAATGTAAAAAAAATGAAGGATAGAAGAAGGGAGCTACGAAAACGTACAACGGCAGCGTTTATTCAATGTGGGAGGTCCTACGGTTTCCCTCGGACGAAATGTTCGAATCATTTGTCAATGCAGTCCAGTTTAGCGATTCGTTTCACCAACACAGAAGTTCGATGCTATAGGTGTTGGTACGGTCTAGAGATATCCCCCTGTCCCCCGATTCTTTTCATTCCAGATCCCCCTCCGAGATCTGAGAATACGGAGTGGGGTCCTTCCGCGTCCTTCCTGAAATGGTTTTCTTTCTTGCGGTCTAGCGAAGGTGTGAAATTCGTGATTAATTATCGGTATTCGTAGGCGGGTTGAGAACCCTGATTCTCTGGGTTTCTAGAGAAGGTCACGTTGCTTCCCACATAGTTATTCACCGTATGCTACTTCATGCAGATTGAGAAAAATAGTAAGCTTGAAAAAAAAGTTTCATGACAGATATAATTATTTTCTTTCATTATCCGCATTCGACGTTATTGATTCTATGAGTATTGTATGTATAATAGTAACTTAAGTATATCAGTCTCCCAAGGCGCATTCTCTGAAGAAGAATGCGCAGCTTTCGGGTCTAATGTGATGTTTGCAAAAATATTCCTCCAACCTCTCGTGTAGCCATTCGTCGAGACATTCCTGCGCGTCGTACAAACAGGGGGAAGTTGGCAAATATTTTTCTTCCTATGTTACCGCATGCAGCATGCTCTTTTCAGAAACTGAGAAATGTGCGAAGGTGAGATTTCCGATCTTCCCGATGGTTGAGCATTTGTACAACGCGGCATAACCAGAGAGGCTTTTGTGGATACTACGAATCTGTGAACTATTTATTTTGGTCCCTTGCTCAGGTTTATCGAGGCTAGGTAAGGGTACTTGCTTGGATCACTGTGAACTTCCTGTGAATCCCTTTAAACAGACTAACGCTATGATTGAATAATATTTTCCGCGAAGAAAATCTTTCTAGCTTTTAATTCTATCTATTAAGAATGTTACGAGAATAAAGAAACATTTTGTAATTTAAAAGTTTACAAATTTTTTTCAGAACAATTCTATTCTATTTTCGTATTTTGATATGTCTTATCACTGAATCTTATAAAATCTCTGTTTATATATGTAAAAAAATACATAAAATAAGAATATTTTCAGATAGAAGAGATTTGTATTAATCATAATTAAATTAAATAAATCGAAAAATTATATAGAAAAGCATTTACAGATAAAAAATAACATTGGAACGTTTGATTATAATACATATTAAAATCATAAAGAGATACTTTTCCTGCAGCAATAAAAATATCTGATTGCACAACGACATCGTTATATATAAAATTATATAAACGTTGAATCTATTTCTTTACTCTTATCAACTGCGCTATGCAAAATGAGCAGAACAATTAATCTTTCTAATTTTATGACAACTGTAATAATGTATTTTTCAAAACAAATCTCAAACTAGCGTATAAGATAATAATATTCTCATAAAAATTATTTCTTATCGTGGGAACTTTGTTGACACATTGAAATCTCCGTGGATATCGCTTTGTGATGCGTTTCTAAGACAATATCGCTACAATAATAACACCAACAACGTAAGATCGCCGCAAGATATACCGGCATAATCGCAAAATTATTTAATTGGCGAACATCGTGTATCGCGCGCACGCGTATAAGATCAGCTTCATGAGGAGAATGCAGGAAGAACGAAGAGACCAAGAGACCCCAAGGCGGGAGGATTTAATCTTCAATTCCGAAAATCAACGTAATGTATTCCACCCCGAAAGAGGTGGTCCCTCTTGTCCGGCTTAGGAGTGGACGAGTAGGTAAGAGAGAATAAAGGGAGACAAGAGAGGGGCCTAGGAGCTCACAACCTGTAATTTCAACGCGAACGGACTAAGTCGTCGGTAATATGGGAGCCCGAAGCTGGAATAACGGCTCATTTCCATAATTCGTTCTTTAAGCATCATTTTTAATAGGCCCCTGGCGCCGAGCGATCAGACCGCCGTCGGGCCCGCGGGGCTTCGTCAGACCCCCATAGTGTTTACACGACATCAGTCAGACTTCTGTTGTCCTTTGCCTTCGTTCATATCGCCGTAATGTCTTCATATTCCCATACGTGACGAACATGAATTGCAATCTTCAAGAAATAAACGAGATAATTGAAAACCTTATCGTTCCCTTTAATATAGACTATGCGAGATAGATTATAAATTTTAAATTTAAATTACGTTGTGAGAAGACAATGCATGTTTCCCCATTCAAGCAAATTTTTTACCGAAATCACGGGACCGGTGGCGCGATTATAGCTTTCGAACGTGCGTGATGTTGTGCGTGATTTCCTTAAATCTATCCCAGCATAATCGCGTCCTTCTCGTTCCGCTCTTTCATGATTTACGTAAAATTGCATTGACGCACAGATGCTATATCCCATTGTCTCCATTTTTGTAGCCGTGTGACGGATATCGGTCAACATAATTATTATCCTACAGCGACGACCGTGTTACGCCTGCGTTGCACCAGTACCCCGAATTTCGGCGGTCGGTTTGGGATCCCACAAAAAAAAAACGGAAGTGCGGTGCAGATCGCGAGGCGAGGCGCGGCAAACAAGTGGCGCACCGTCTGCTGCTGCTGGCAGTTCTGGCCTTATAAACCGGTCACGTGACTGAGCAGGATCAACGAATCAACGCGTGGTAGCGCCACGAAGATCGGCGGAAGATTGCTGCCAGCACGAGGGGGAAATCTCGAGGAGGAAAGAAGGAGAAACCGATGAAGAGAAAGAGAGAGAGAGATAGAAAGATAGAGAGAAAGAGAGAGATATGTATACTTATAGAGGAAGAAAAAGAGAAAAACGGAAGAGGGGTACAGAAGAGGAGGAAGAAGAGGAGGAGGAGGTGATGGTGAAGGAAGATGGTGCCGGAGCGAGATGAAAGTTCACTTCTTCCTCGGTAGCAAGGTTTCGAGTCGGCGCGGAGGTAGAGGACCCCCGCCGTGCTCTCCCGCTGCGACCGGTAGCCATCCTCCTGTCCCGTACGTAATACGCGTTACATATGTGCATGTGTGAATACGTACACGACTCACGTCCGTGGGGTGGACACTCCAAAAGATCTAGAGCCGGCGCACGCCATTGCGATATTAATATTCCGTCTTTAAGTGCGGTAAATCAACGAGGAATACGTCGTTCCCTGACACTGCTTACTAACCTCTGTTCAGGGTTTCGGGTTACTCGCCATATCGGAGATCGCCCGGAAGGAAATTCCCTACTACTATCTCGTTTGCTTGTATATCCCACGGCCTTTGTTTTATATACCCACGTATATATCGAAGAAATCAAATTGTACGAAGGATGAAGATAATTTTCGCACGTATGAAGAGGTAACAGGAGGCGCGAATATAACATGAGGTCCTATCACATCGTCGCTCATTCGATGGGATTGCTTCAGAATTTTGAAGCAGTCTCTCCACAAAGAATTAATCCGAGACTCTCTTCCATATTTCTCTCACGGCACTCAAAAAACTCGCGCGGCTATACGGCTTCACGTCGCCAGCGGGATTTCGAAAGAGTGCAGGAAGATAAAAAAAAAGGCAAAGTCTCTCTCGACACAGAGAGACTCCCCCCTCCAGTACCCCCTCCCCGACAATGCAACTAAATAAAAAGTACAGCGAGAAGCATCGAGCGCGACTCGGCGGCGGCTGCTTCATGGACCGCGGGAATTTCAGCTCCCGCTGTGTGAGCCACGGTGGTGCCAAGGCGGCTGTGTCACGGGGAGATTGCGCACCCCCTTCCTTCCTTCCCTTCGACGTATTTTTGTGACGCGAACCACACGCAAAGCGCCACGCGATCTATATACCTCGGTTTCCCACCTCGTCGCGACTGAAAGTGGTCTCTCGCTGAGCATGGGGCGATCCAATTTTCTCCTCAAGGCTTCTCCCTCGAAACGGGCTTCCCGTAGGGCTTTCTTCCCATCGAGATGGGAAGCTCTAAGCTTAATGAATGAATTCATTGGAAGAACTATACTGGCGAGGTTAGCGGGCTGTTTCATCTCATCAATATTCTATGTCGAAGTTAACAGGGAGAAACCACATATCTACTTTTAATTTTTACTAATTAAACTCAAATACGCACCCACAGAGTCTTCTTAAGAAAATTAATTAATTAAGAAAATTCAACGATAAATAACGAGATGTGCTTGCTGCCAAATTTTACTACCGCGTGCCTGCGACGTAACTTTAATTAAAGAGGCATTCGGAATGTCGAAAGCAAATTATTGGCTGCGGCAGCATTAAGCACGAAACCGCCGCTGAGAGAAGCTTGTACCGGCAAGAGGCGGTTCAATTTTTCACAATCGTCGTAAACAGGCTCCAAAGGACGTAACAGCTACCGAAATGGTCGTCTCACTGGTAAGCCGGGAACGACTCTAAGAAATCTCGAGACCCGATGGTATCCTCAAGGGAAAGCACGGGAATTAAATCTAAATGAAAGATCTGCGGGGGAGAGGTGAGGAGAAATAAAAATCTCTTTCGGCGTTCCTCAGGCGCATCATAAGTAGCGAAGGCGAAGATAGTGGGAGGCAGAGGAAAGAGAACGGAGGAGGAGTAAGTTGTAGGGCTATCTCTCCCGGATCTCAATCTAAAGACTCCGAACATATTTTCTCGAGTTTAGAGTCAGGCCTGACTCCTCCATTGGCCATCGTGGAATCTACGTCCGTCGGGACTGGGATCCTTCCTTCTTTCCCTTCCCTCTTCCGCCTTTATTTCTTTCTCTCCATCGTCTTTTCGCTCTCATCGTCCTCTTCTCGATTTCTTCTACCTGTTTGCCGCGTTCCCCCGAGATCAAAGCACGCCGACGCCAGCAGCCCGGTCCGTGGGGTGTCATCCGAGATGAAGGGTGGGAACTAGCGGTTGCAGAAAGGGTCAGGAGGGGAGGGCCCGATAGGGCACCCAAGAAAAGGTGGCCATACAATATTCATTAATGTGCCGAGGTAAGGTCGCTGGGGGTATTTCTCTAGAGTCTAGAGAATGAATCGAGAATTGAGCATCGCCGGCGTACCAATATAAATCATAGCGTTGCCTGTGAAATCGATCGGGAAAGAAAAAGGAGGGATCTCCATTGCCTGACCCCATAACGACATCACGTAAAAGAGCTAAAAGTCCCTCGGGAAACGAGGCCGATTCTTGAACAATGACTTATGCGCGAAAGCAAGAGATATATTATTATAAACGACTTAACATAAAAAATTATCTGTTTGCGATACCAACAGTTTTGTTCAAACAAATATTTCTTACAGTATGTATAACAGTTTCTGTCCGTCAACTCTTCGCTAGCCTGACGATGACTAAGATTGTAAGCGACACGCCATAAAATTTATAAAACGTATCCGAGATAGATGATACGATACGATCGTTCAGGACGAACATAACGTTGCGGTGAGGATCATTTTTGAAGTTAAGATCGCGGGACAATAGCGTTCGTGTTCCATGGTCAATCCTGCATTTTTTTCAACGGCTATCGACCGTCTGGCATCTAGCTTGTCGTCGAGAAAGATTATATGACTCTATCCTCATCTTTTACCTTGTCAAACGAATCGTCTAATTATTTGAATCGATTTAACGATCAATTCATTTTTCAAAAATACAGTAAGAATTTTTAGAGATCTAATCTAATTAACTTCTTTATTCTTAAATTATTTCAAAATATTCATTTTGAAATATATACGCGATATATTAAATTTTGATAGAAAAATATTTCTGCAAGATATGAAAAGCAGCAGTAATAAATAATGGTAAATATGCGATATTAAATGCGATATTAAAGTAATGGATGGATGTCATTAATTTTGTGTTTATTGTGGTTATCAGACGTAGTTAATGTAAGAAGACCCCCTCAGTGGTGTTATCGCCAAGTCAGCGCCGATAATGCGAATGTGTGCATATTCTCACGTATCCTCGCGCTTTTGCAAACCCACTCCTTCGTCTTTCTTGGAAAAAAAAGATTGTTTGCATTACGAGTAAATTTATAGCATATAAATATGACGGAGAATGCAAGCAATTAGATCTTATATTTTCTTCAATCATGGTACTGCATGAATAACCTTCCACGAAATTAAAAAACCACTGCTCACGCTGATAGCAACAGGTGGATCTTGATTCTGATAAGCTTGAACTTGTTTACTTCGAATTTCCAGACGTGCATGCGAGTCGCGACAAGATTAGATTGCCATTCAATTAGCACCCCGGCGAAGAAACATCGCCAGACGGCATTTCGCATCGTGATGATCAATGAGAAAAAAAAAGGTATTTCGTTTTGAAAATTTCCTTTAAATATTACAGAGCTATAATTAAATGAAAAAAAGAAGAAATAGGAGTAAATAGATAAAAAGAAAAATTCGATTGTTAATGACATCTCATCGCAATGCGATCACGCTATAAATTAGACGATCGACGGCCAAACAAAGCCATGGCTTACATAGTGTGCGACGGTGAAGGGAGAATTTCTCACGCATCATCGGATCCATCTTTCCTTTATGATCGAAGAAAGTCGACGAGTTTTCCCGGGTTTTGTTCGCGATGCATCGGCCAGTCGTTGCGATCGATGCGTCGATCGACGCGATCATTCTCTACGAGATGGAAAACGGGACGAGACTTGTCTGACTTTTCATCCGTGGAGAATGGACTCCATTATCTCATGCGCGTGGTGTGCGTTTACGACATCTGTTATGTCTACGAGAAGCGTATTTTCCACTTAGAAACGAAGTGGCCTTTATAAATCGCTTTTGGCATTACAATTTACAACGGAGAATTAAGCATCTCGATTAATGGCGCCGTTAATGATTTACATATGCGTTTATAGTCCCAGTGCGATATAGCGCGGCAAACAAATGAAATGAAGAGAAAATGAAGCGTCTTCATTTTCTAAATATAGTAGAATGACATTGAACGAATAGAATGATATAGAACTTCATATCGCGATATATTCTCGAGAAGCGACGTGACACGTTCGAAGAGGAACATAAATAACAAATAATATTCAAATTACAAATAATATTCGGGAAGTTGAAATCCCACTGTGTTAAATAATTCTAATATGCCGCCGAGAATGAAAATAATATCACCTTGACCAGTTGTCCCAATGATTAATGCGCCTTCAAGAGATTAGTCGGTCAAAGGAAACATCGTCGTTCCCCTCCTTTAATTATCTTGTTAATTCTGAATATTTAAATAAGGTCTAGAATTGGTCGATGTTAGCAAAAGTTTACCAAGAGTCACCAATCGCGTGATTGCTCAGTACAAATGTCGTTGCAACAAATGATTCGTGACAGATCGGATTATATAATACAAAATTTTTCCTCTGCTGCGCGATACTCTAGACTGTGACAACGTGAAACGCGTCGCAACTGGATGATAGCGGATACGTCGATTCCTCTTTTTTCACATCACGATTCTATATATGTTGGACTCCGTTCCATGAGTCAGGAGTCTCGCATATAGGCGGCGTAATTGAGAGTACAACTCAGAATGAGTAATATAATTACCGAATATAACTACGGTCTCGTTGCTAAAAGATCCTGTTGATTTCTCTGAGGTCATGTCGCACCCGGACGGAGATCATCGCGATCATCATCGGCGCGTGCTCGTTCAATTATTAAAGCTCACGCCTACGGTTAGATGTCATGTTTAAAATCATTCTTTATCCACTCCAATATCTCTACCGACCATCTCGTCGATGCTTTGACATTCCTTTTAAGCGCCGCACGAAGACGCAAATAACTGCTTCTCCGTCGTTATCTATTGCATCATCGAGCCAGAAACGTGTTCTCTGACAAGACTGCGGTAACCTTCATTGGATCGCCTTTCCAAACGATGACAAGCGGTCACTTCCTGATGACGAAGGCTTCCCTGGATCGAAGGTGCCCCCGGCGGCCGTCGTTCAGGGTCGCTGTCGTCATTTTCACGAGCGCGTGATTCTTTGCCGCCGGGAAGAAATTACCGGGTCAACGATGGCGATGTCTGTTGATTCAGCTTGCAGCCCATTCACACTGAACCGTTAATACGGCAGATAATACATCGCCATGTTGTGAAACGTATGGACTTTGTTCCCACCCGCAACGATCAGCAGCAAGTTGCATGAGGCAAAATCAACGATAGGGGCCAAGTCAATTTTGGTTGGTCGTGACTGCGACGCGGGGGGTATCAGCGACTTTATCTTATTGAAGCTTGACGAGATAAATCTATATAGTCTCTTCTTTCTCATGGATCTTATGGCTCTATTTTCATTTCCTTAATAAGATGTTTATGAAACGGGAGGGAAAGAGAGAGAGAGAGAGAGAGAGAGAGGAGGGGGGAGGGAGAGAGAAAGAAAGGAGTTTTGCTCATATAAAGTATAATTCCATTTCAAAACTTTGATGTGATTTACTAATAATATTTTTTTATTGTTTTTGTCATTATGATATTTTCCTAGAACATTCAATATTTTTAAAAATTAGTCTGAGAAAGTTACAGACACTAATTAGTTTTCATAATATTAAAATATTAAATTAAAAAAATATAATAATTCTTATCATCTTGTAATATCTATACTTTTGGCTATATACTCTATATATATATTTTGCAACAAATCACTGTTCACTTAATTCCACATCGAAGTGACTTGATTTGATACTAGCTCGTTTATAAAGACGACTGTTACGAAGCTGGTGAATACACGACGAACTGTTATCAGTCTTCTCTCTTCTGTGCTAGTGAATCTCATGGAGGGGCAATAAAGCGATAGCGCGACAATATATAAGCTTGCACATTCGTCTCTGCCATCAGTTGATATTCTCTCATGTTTTGTTTTGCTTCAGAGTTTCTACAACATTCTGATCACATCGAACTTTCATTTTGAACATTTGAGTGAAGATAATTAAGAAAAAAAGAAGTACGGTAAATAAATAACTATAGATCTTTCAGCGTACTTATAAAGGAGCTAATCAGAACGCAGCGTACTACTACAGTTCAATCAGCAAAAATTCATCGTGTTTCATCCTCGAACTCTGATTACAATTTTTACGTCTTCTTTCTCTTTCTCTTCGACGCATCATCTCCAGACGACGCACCGTCAGAAAGCGTGGCAAGCAACCAAAAAAGATGGGATTCTCTTAGCATTGATTGAACCGTTTCCGCAATTACTATCGCGCATTATCTTCTAAATAAATCGAACTAAATTGTACTTCAGGTATTTTATTAGACGAACTCAAAGAACTTACGAAAACTGTTTCCGGAAGTGTGACGGCAGTGTTTTATAATTCGTTCACCGCGATCGTCCAGCCCAGTTATGCTCTCGATCAAGTACAGCAAGCAATTCCTGAGTTACCGTATACTCAAGTCCAATCGGTTCAAATACATCTGACGATACGGACTCGGACTGCGTGGTAGAGGGTGTGCGCAAGGTGGTGTGTGTGTATTGTATTGCGGGCGACTTGTCGTATCTACGGTGTTCAGGAAAGCAGAGACAAGGGTGCCCCAGCAAGACCTGGAAAGTCTTGTGCTAAAATCCAATGGCCGAATCGCTTTGTACGACAACGCGAGCTTAATTAAAGAAATACGTTGGGCAGGAACGACGCGACAGAAAACTGACGTCATCGAAAATCGCTAGTGAGGCGAATCTTTCGAAGACAAGGAGCATACAAGAACTTGGAAAAAAAAGATAATTGTAAAACAAATTAAATTGGTAATGACAATTAATAATTTCGTCATCGAGGATATTTTTAATCAAAAAGAAGATATAATTTTTGGAATAATTTTGCGAAAAAATCAATATAGCGAAGAAAATCTGATTGATAACGATAAATTATTTTATTAACAAAAAAAAGTTTTGAGCAAAAGAATTAAGACAATCAAGACTGAAATTGTGACAAACTGTGAAAGGCTGTGACAGTTAATGATTTCGTTATTGAAAGGATTGTAAAAAGGAGAAATTGAATATTTATCATTAGCGAGACGAAAAAGTTCTAAGAAGACTTCCTTTGAGGAACAGACAGATTTTATCTAACGACAGCGCTAAAAAAATAATACTCTTATGTCAGCTTGTGAAAGATCATTAAAGCAAAGCTAAAAAAAGAGCGGCAAAATTAACGTTGAATAAATAGAAAACGAAATCACTCGGAAATTTTTTGAGAGATCGCATCGAACGTGACTTTTCACGATCATACGTGTACATTCACGTATACATTTACACGTACGCATCATACATTACACGTTTGCATAAAACGCGAATTAAACAGAGTCATTAATTAAAACAACGATCGAGCAAAATCTGCACGTCTTTGGTGAAATTGGCGAATTGATTGAAGTCAGAGGCAAAAGTAATGAAAAAAATGATCGTTTATGTTCCGGGCAGAATGCCAACTCACGTTGGTCCCTACGGCGCCGCTCGTTACCCGGGCACCCTGCTAGGAGCTGTCCCGGGTTTTTACAGCCCGGTTTCCGGCTACTCCACCAACCCGGCCTCGAGCTACTACGGGAGCCTTCAGCCACCGCTGGACCTTCCGGTTTGGCCGCGGAGGATGCCGGCTGAGGAGGAACTAGGTGCCTCGCCGGCCGCCGGTTTGACCGGACTGGGGGTGTCTCCGGGCACCGGCGGTCCTCCGAGTCCGGCGCACAGCGATTCGGATGCGTCCAGCTCGAGTTTGGAACTGGGTACTATCAGGACTGGCGAAAACGCTCAATTAAAATGCAGGTAAGAAAAAAGAAATGTTAAAAATTTACATTACTTGTACAATATTTGCGTAAGACATAAAATTACGAAATGAAAATTATTAAAGAATTATTAAATAATTTAAATATATATATATATATCAAATACATATTTATGTAGATAAGAACTATATATTCTTAAATATCTCCGAGAAGTCACAGATCGCTGATTGACTCCGGGTATTGAAGTTTGATGAGTGCATTGCGTTCAATATTATTGTTGATAAAAGATCAATTAAGATAAGAGTAAGAAAAATAATGCACGTTATTGAAAAAATGCAGTATTATTAAATGACACCACAAAAGTCAATACTTCTGCTTTCAGTTAAATTATTTAAATCATATGTATAAAACTCAGTACTAGTTTAGCATTTGTTTACAATTTAGAACGTGTGGTACAGATAGGTTCCCACTCCTGTTTCTCAAGATATATGAAATTGCGTTATCTAAATGCAACACAGATTTCTTATATCGGTATACTCGAATCCTGATTGACGTCGTCTTGTCTTATCGCAAAATACGCAATGTAATTCTATCAAGTTTTTTATTTATCTATCCTTTCCTTCTGTTCAAATTTATCCAAATCAATTATTTTATCTTAATCCGCGCCCGCATTTTTCCTACCTGTTATCTTATCTCTTTCTCACCTTTTTTACTTTAACATTGTTTAACGTATGCTTTTCTAACGACACATGACTTTATCTGATAAATCTATTATAAAGTGAACAAAGTAATGCACTACACGTTCATCGCGTTTTTATAATCAAAGATTTGCTACAAATAATATAATCGAGATGATCAAATGTCGTTATCTTGTTTCATTTTGCATTTTGTCATAGACATTGTGTTCTTCTTAAATGGCTAATCTTTCTCAATATATGTACATGTCCATAAGCGTGCTTACACGTTACTAGTTACATACCAGTTACAGCCAGTTATCTCGGCTGATATCGTGGAGGTCTTTATTGCTTGAGGATACTCAAAGAAAATTTGTAATTCTTGACAAATGCATTTACCGTTTTAGAACGTCCGAGATTAAGAGCTCGACTCGCGGACTCGTTTTCTTCCTTACGTGTTTTCACAGAATTCAGATCTATCCGATGCTCTTTCTCTCTTTCTCTCTCTGGGGACAGCTTACCCCGGAGAAAAGAGGATCAATATCTCTAATGGTAAACAGGTTTGCAATCGGCTTAGTTTATATTCAAAGTCTATGCGCTCCCGATAAAATTTAGACTCTGCACAAGGCGGAACGATAGTAATTGCCTTCGAATAACGAGCGAAAGAAGGAAAATGTTGACTTAAAGCTATGAATCATTGACTGCTGTATGGTACGTGTTTAAAAAAAATTTTTGTTACAATCAATTAATTTTTTTATATGCATGATACACCGAATTCATTATTGCGTCAGTTATTGTGCGCAAATAAAAACTAGTAAAATAGTAAAGAGAAAATCTTATTATCGCGAAGTTTTGGAGAACTTCGATTATCACAAAGAAATAATTGTTTCACTCTATGTGCACGTGAAAGCCAGAGCACTCGCTATCATCGCAGAGAATATTATTTTTTCTATCAACATTTGCTTATTTTATCAATCATATGTTTCTAAATATAGTTTTTTTTTATTAATGTATCTATTTATCAATCTATTTATCTTAATGGAAAACATAGTAATCAGAGTCATCTTATATAATACATTATTTTGAGGGCATATTAGGTAACGCAAGGTTAATTTAGAATATCTTTAACATTATATATTTCGAAGCTACATTAATATTTATATAATTCCTGCTACTTGTGAGTGAAATAATTGAAGACAAGAGCTAAGTATTTGGCCAATTAAATCGTTTAGAATTACCTTGATCCACGACCTTCTGTGGATATATCCGTGTCTTTTAATTGAAAGAATTCGTTGTCGTTCACAGTATAGTACCGAACTTTAGTCTGTCTGTTACAATAAATTAGTGTCAAACGGCGGCAATTGTAAAATGGATGCAATTGGTACCAATTGGACAAGTCAACAAACGTTCACGTTTGTGACGCAAATTATATTTCGATACTTCAGAGGAGCGTCAAACGGCTATATTTACATATCATGATCGATTAGTTCCGATTTGTGCAAAGTGACAATTAATTAAAAATTGGATAAAATTTATTGAGTTATTTCTTGACGTTACATTCTTTCTGTTAAAAGAATTAAATTGTAATATTCTTCTTTTACAGATGGCAAGATTGTGGCCGATGGTTCACGTCCCTGGAGCAACTTGCAGGACATGTTGGGAGATTGCACGCGGCGCCTGGTCCGCGGGGTCTGTTTTATTGTGGATGGGAAGGATGCGCAAGAGGCGAGCGTGGGTTTAACGCGAGGTAAAATTTTTCCGGATGTAATATTATGCGCGCGTAAGACAGCAATCACTTTTGCATTCTTGATGAACCCTGTATTTCTCTCGTGCAGGTACAAGATGCTGGTCCATGTACGAACACACACGAATGAGAAGCCGCATCATTGCTTCCAGTGCGACAAGAGTTTCAGCAGAGCAGAGAACCTGAAAATTCATGCACGTTCTCACACTGGCGAACGTCCTTACGTCTGTCCTGTTGAGGGTTGCAACAAAGCTTACTCGAATTCCTCAGATAGATTCAAGCATACTAGAACTCATTCCGTAGATAAGCCATATTATTGCAAGGTTCCGGGTTGTCCGAAGAGGTATACCGATCCATCGTCTTTAAGAAAGCACGTCAAGACCTATCGCCACTATGTGAACAACAATGACAAGGTGCAGGAGAAGACCTTTGATGATAGCAACATTCAGGAAAAAAGATTCGATGCTAATTCGCCTGACAAGCAGAGCAGCAGTGCGCATTCCGAATCGGATAAGAAGGACTCGAGTATTGAGAGTAGCATGTCGGGTTGCAGTCCGAAGACTAGCAACAGCTTTGAAGAACAGAGGAACTTTGTCGAGTGGAATAATATGTACAACCTCCAGGAACAACGAAAAGAACAGGAGCAAGTCACCCCACCGAAACCGTACGAGCAGGATATAAAGATCTATCCCAGGATGTACGATGAAAGTTACATCATACCAGACAGGATTCAAGTGAATCCCATGTACTCTGCTGGTAGCACTATCATCAAGGATTGCTCTGTAGCTTCATCGTCGCCTCATACAAGTCCAGGTCGAGTGTCCGATTCGTTGCCGCGTATTGGGATGCAGTCAACGCCCATTAAAACTGAGGAACCCATGGAGTACAGTGTTACCAAGACCACTACGGTAGATTATAGAAATATCGAGTCGATCGTCAATAGTACACCTTGTAAGAAGGAGAATACAGTCAATTGCGATCCAGTAAGACATTCGGTAATCAAGCGCGCGGAGGATCTGAAGATGGAGATGGAACAGACGCCGCTTAAAGAGGAATTGAAAGATACCAATGTCGACTGTTGCTGCCGACATAAGTGTTGTGTCCACAGCAATGACAGTATCTTGCAGAAGACGAAAATCCTCTCAGATTTAATTCTTAAGACACAAAATCCGCTCTTTCGACATCTATTGGGTTCAGTAGATTTGCAGTATGGGCTAGAAAACATGTGGAGCAATATCGTGGATACTAATAACACATGCGGCCAAGATCTCAGAGTAAAAAACGAGAACGTCACCGAGATGGAGCAAGATTTGCCACTGGACTTGACGATCAACAAATAACGAACAATTAGCTGTCAACATACCAAAAATCTCATATTTTGTCAAATTTTATTTTTATCAATTGACAAAATATGAATTAAATGAAAACGTCATATGAATTTTAGACGCAGTCAATCAATGATAAATAATGATTAATTGAACGACAAAGAATAATTAATGTATCATTTGAAATGAAAACTTTCGATCGCATTGAGAAATCAAATATATTTCAAAACCTGATAATACGAGAAAAATGAAAACAAGATAGAAACAATTCAAGATTGGACAAGAATTTGCTCAATCCGTAGTTGTGTAGAAATAGTTGCACTAACCGAACTATTAGAGGTATAATTGGACTTATAAGTGCAACTCGACAATCTTATAATCAATTTAATCAATCACTTGAAACGATGTTCCCTCTTTCAAATTGGTCATTAAAATCGGAAATAACTGAACTATCAATGAAAGTTAAACTGGGAACTTATTATAAAACTGTAAATATTTTTGAAACACACGGAAGTGCGAAATAATTGGCTCTTGCCCAGTAATTTATCTATTAGAATTGAATTTCAAGAGTTATAGTTTTTATAATATAAGACGCTTAACAATAATCATATTTCAGTACTCTATGTAAACAAAACATATGTATCATATGTATATAGAAATTTATATGTATGTATATGTATGTGTGGCGAGTCAATTGATAAATAAAGTAATATGGAGTAAAGTACCTAGAGAACATTACATACATTGGAGCGTCAAATTTTAACTGATATCTTTATAAGTTATATCAGATTGGCTATATGTCATATATTTTAATCAACAAATGTTACAATCGGTAATGTAAATATTTATATGCTCCAAAAATGTCTTATAAAAAATAATATTTAGATGTCTTTTTATAAATCTTTGAAATCCTGGAAAAAATGTTTCATACATAATTATATATAATTGTATAAAATTATATAAAATTATATATAATTATATAAAAAATTGACATATTTTATATACAATTATTTATAACTATATGTAAAACATATCAATATATGTAACATTTTTTCCCGGTATGTCTTTTATAAATATACGTGTTGTCTGAGGTGCTTTTCTCTCTGCTAGCAGACCATGTTTAACGATGTGAATTAAATAAAAAAAAAGATTATTTATGTATTGTTCATTCTCTTACCTTCATGATAAATTATTTGCATAATTATTTATAGTTGCTTGTAATGTAATTAACATAAATACAAAAATGTTATAAAGATATTTGTAAATTTTATAAAGTTAAAATCTTATGTTTAAGCTTAATAAAAAATGTTTGCAAAAAGAATTTTATGAATAAAATGATATAGAGTATATTAATTTAAAATATATTATAAAAAATTAAAAAAAACAAAATCTAAAACAGTGAAAGAAAAAATCATCATAAAAATCATAACTTTCAATAATGTCATTATTATCTTTCTATTTAACTTGAATTGATCTAAAATATATAAAATTATTTCTAAAACGTGTTGCCGGTAATTATCGATATGATTTTATTATCGATAAAAATCTGAAGTTTCCTGAAATCAGCCAAATGACAGAAAAAAATATAGTTATACTGTTATTAAAAATAATGAAATTACAATTGTGCAAATATTATGATGAAGCTTTTAAAATATCTTTTGAAGTAGTAAATGAGCTTCTTACATTATCGATAACGAATACGTTATAATATAGAATACGTTATAGTATAATCAAAAAATATGAATGTATCCGATAAAAATTGTTAAATTGTTGAGAATTTTTATCGAATATTATATTCATATTTTCTCGTTATAAAATATAATTTTATAACTTAAAATATGATTTTATAACTTTTTAGAATATTTTTCAAATTTTTTTATATCACTTGAAACACTTATATATTTAAAACTAAGTTTACAATCTTCATTTTTTTATTCATTATAATAGAAAAGAAAAGCTTATCAAAAGAGAAGTCAAGAAAATTTTATATATATTTATCATATTTGTCGCCAGATGGCAACTTCATTCGTATCTAGTAGAGATCCTTCAATAAAAGTCACATGAGAAAGTCGTGCGTTGATTGCGCGATGTTTCAGAAATTTTGTAATCACGTAATTTGACACGTAATGTAAAGAAATTTATTTAATATCTTTAAAATATATAATTTTAATTATATTATTGACATTTAAAAGTAAGTAACATAAATATAGATATGTAAATAAAATATAATTAACGGTTGATAGAAGAAACTCAGATATGTTCTTGCGCATATATTTCTAACAATCAATAAGAAAATTTATCGCTTCTCAAAAGAGAAAGCGTTAAAGTGAGAAAAAACTTGTGGAAAATTCAATTTTTCTTATGATATAACGCCTGCATATGATAAATATCCTGCACACTGGACGTGAAATGTTTATAGCGCTGCAAAATGTGACGTGATAGCTAATAAGCTTACAGCTCCTAACATGTTCATTGGTCACTGCATTTTGCTACGCAAGCGTTTTTGGTTTTTGCATCGTCAGTTTAATGTGTAGAACTCATAATTCAAATAAACGCGGCAATATGACGATACATGATGTCATGTTCTTATTGATTAAAAATATTTGCGCAAGCGCACATCTGAGTTTCTTCCATCAGCCGTTAAATATTCTCTTCAATTTTATGTTTTATGACAAAAACATAACCTAATAGTAACTTCCAGACTGTTGTCATCAAGTCGTATTTTGATTACAAATGTGTTAGATTGAGTGCAATATTTTTAACTCAATGGCAAATGATCGAGAGGTACTTCGAGAAATCTGGGACGGAAAGATCCCAGTCTGTTTTACTCTTAACTCTGAAGAAATTTGCGACTTGCAAGGACCAGATCCATTTTACTTGATGGTACCTAGATTAAGTTATTTTCCATTGTGTACAGAAAAGGTAATAAGTTTGCAGCATATTTTATTATATTAGAATTTTATTATTTATTCGCATATAGCTCTATGAATACATGAATAACTGATTGAATAATTTTATCTATAATATTGAATATTGTTCTAGGTTCGAAAACATTTCATACGTCATATACAAAGTGATAATAAACAAGAACATGAGATGTGGCTGGAATTTAATGGAATGCCATTAAAATGGCATTATCCAATTGGTGTTCTACTAGACATTTATTTCAATGATATTCAGTTACCTTGGAACATTGTCGTCCATTTTGATAAGTTTCCAGAAAATGTTCTAATGCACTGTCAAAACAAGTACGTAATAACTCAGCCAGACTGCAGCAACAACTAAACAAAACCTGCTGGTATAATCTGATAACAGATTGGCAGAAGAAATTAAAGATCTGCACTGTTACTAAATATTTTCAAGACTGTTGCTAGGTACTGTCCGTTTGTCGCATGTAAAATTTATCAAGCTTTCTATATATCCAAAGTTTTTATAATCTGCTGCCAATCTGTCGAGTTTCTATAATCTGCTGCCAATTATTGTGCTAACATTTTGCTTACAGGAAAAATTTATATGTAATATTAGCATGATGTGATGATTTGTTTGTTTATTTGGTAGTTAGATATAACTGTAACGTTGTAATGTAATTTTAGGGAAATTGTAGAGGCACATTTTCTGTCTTGTATAAAAGAAGCTGATGTTTTGAAACACAGAGGTCAAATTGTTTCTAGTATGCAAAAAAAGGATCATACCCAACTATGGAATGGCATTATGAATGATAAATTTGATCAGTTTTGGTCTGTAAATGGTAGACTTATGGAAACCAGTACTGAAGAGGGATTTAAATATATACCTTTCCGTTGTTATATAAGTGAAGATAAATACATACAAAGACTCGTAAAACCAATGAATGAAGAAGGCCAAAGAAAGACTTTGAAGCATTTATTAAACGAAGTGTTTCCGGATCAAAAAAATGGTACTGTTACACAAGTTTCTCTAACAAGTTTCTCTAACAAGGGATATATCACAACTGTCTGTTTAAAAAAAAATGTATCTCTAAATTTTTGTTTTATCAGCTATTTTAAGAAGAATCAGATCAATTCTGAACAGTTGCAATATATCTCTTGTAAGTATTATGTACATGCTTTCATTTGTTTAATAAAATTGATACTTACGCGATTTTATTTTACAGTTACAGTGCGTACTCATGGTATTATACCACCGTCAGAGACGCCGCTTCAGTGGATGTCGGAACATTTGAGTTATCCAGATAACTTTCTACATTTAATTGTAGTCACATTATAATGTTTAGGGAAACAAAGAATTTCATTCTCTCAATGATGAAATCGTTTTTCTGTGATTATTCTGTTTTAACATAATTTATATTGTTTTATGGTATATTTATTTTATAAAAATTTCTTCCCATAAAAATTCCATCTGTAATAAAATCAATTTATTGCCTAACAAGGGCAAAGGGGAAAAAATATATATTTACCGATATATTAAATCGCCACTGTAATGTTAATGAAAACTATGTTTATTGAACAAGTTATAAAATTTTCTGCTCATTAAGTTATCGCGCATCTTTCATCTAGTTTGTGATATTCTATCGACGTCCGCGAGGAAAAATGAGTATTCTGCATAATTGTAGACTCTGCAGGTTTACGTATGATAACGGGATGATTTCCGTTGTTACTATATTCCATTGTTCTGCGACTGTTTCCAAAACTAAGGTAACTCACAATTTCTTTCTTTTTACTTTGTTGCTCCTGCAATTAAAAAAATATTTCGATTAAAAATTTATTTAAATTTATTCGATTTTGTTTTTACTTTAAATATAATTATCGCAGTATCTTGATATCTTTTATGAATCTCTTCTTTGCTCAAGACAATGATCACTTCTGGAGATTCATAACACGTAGTCATTTATATATTTCGTATAATTTTGTTCGCATATTCAACATGTACTTTCTCTACAACGTTTACATCGCCTCCTTTATACCTGTAAATTATAAATCCAGTTAGCAGTAATTCTTTGAATTTGATATTTATCTGTTACGATATTTTACTAACATAGATAGTTTTAATTGAGGAAAAAATATGTAAGTCGACAGAGGTAAATTCGGTGTTTAGTATTACGGTAATATAAGAGCAATGAGAACAAAACACTCAACAGAGAAAGGAATTAAAGGGAAAAAGAAGATAGAGAGGTTTTGTCAAGATAAAAATATATGCATGGGATTTAGCCTTTCGCAAACGGTAATTTTCTCGCCGTTGCGGGAATTGCGAACGACTCTGAGATTTCCTTTCCTTTTTCTTCTTTACCGCGCGACATCAAGAACACGTGCATGAAGACAGGCTTTTTGGAATACGAGTGCGCTTTATAATTAGCTACCATCGCGAAATTGAGCATCTCTCCCAGTCGAGTGTTATGCGCCTGAAGGTCTCTTAGACCGAATTACTGTTCAAACGTGATACTCGTTTCGATGTCACTTTTGAAGATTATTCTTATCTCTTCACTTTTCTCGACTTGTATACATATATCTTCATCTCTGCATATCGACTTTTTTGTGATTTTTTTACGCTATGTATCTTGACCCTCAATCATAGTTCAGTCTAACGTAATCGCGATGACGTCAGTTTCAAGCTCAAAAAACCGATATCACATATATCAATAAAGTGGAGAGCACATCTGTTGAAGTGGAGCTAATACTCTAAGAAGCTCTAATGCATCGTTTAAGTTATATCTCTACAATCGGGAAAAGAGAAGGAACACTTTATGTAGGACATAGAAACCATAGCCGTGAGGTATCGTGATTACTAAAAGATTCACGAATAATAATAGTATTTGACAAATACGACGTGTTGTGTTATTCCAAGATCGCTATACTGACTCTGTGGGGATATGCGGATTTCTCATTTTATGACACACTTCTCATTGCCAGTTTTCTACCTCAAATCACAGTTCTTGTCTACGAAAATCAACAATCCGTACGAGATGTGCTGAGGGAATAATCGCCGAAACTTTTGTCTGCCCACTGCACCATTTGTCTGTTCCGCAAACAGAATCGGAGAGTCACATCAGACGATGTTGGAGCAACGCCAGAATCTTTTCAGCTTTTGTATTTCCGGTTGGAGAACGGACTGAGAGGTATTCCGGGAGCACGGTGGAGTATCTAAATGCTACTCAATTCGTTATTGTATTCTTAACGCTTTTCAAGATACATACATAATATCAGCGACTGGAGGACTTGAATTTAAACCGCTTAGAAGTCGAGCAGCTTAGGTACGAAGAAACCGTTAAATGACGAGGGAAAGCAGAGATCGGCATTGTCGCGATTTGATCTTCATAATATTATACACTCAGAATGTTACATTCCAACGGAGTCATTTTTTTTATCGTGCCACTGCACCCTTCCTAATTGCACCACCCGGTGACATTTATTGATGTTGATTGGCGCGTTGCAACAGTCATTCTTTGATTCAAAGTCCGTTTAGCGCGTATGTGGTGATATAATAAAAACGGATAATGTGATTATTATCGCGATTATAACTGCAATACTTTGATGGATCTTCCAAGAAAACGAAATTCTTAATTTTTCTCTAAATGAAATTACATATCACTAATTGATATATATTAATATGATATAAAATATTAATAAGTGAATATTAATAAGTCGTAAGTGTGATTTAAAATTTCGTAAGCGTGTTCCTTAATAAGAAAGAAGAAATATTCATATAAACATTAAATCGTAAATGCTTCATTTTTGAAATAAAGGATACAAATGCAGTATTATTTATAATATCAAATGACTTTGTTTAAAATTTTTAGATGAATATTTTTTGTTTACAAGAACTGTTCAAAATATCTATCTAATCTTATTTTCCATGTATTACTCTCTGTTATTTTTCCATTATTTTTCGTGCCTGAGCACGTGCCTTATGTTTATGGAAATATTTGTTCTTTCTGTTTACTCAGAAATACGCTCGTAAAATTTTATAACTTATAACTCATGTTTTATATCACAACAATATTTCTTCATATATTTAAAGAAATTAATTTGTTAGTTTTATAATTATGACATTTATGAAAATATCGTGAAAACTTTTATAAAAGATTATGAACTCTCTGCTTTATTACATGATGAAAACCTCGAGATATTATAGCTAATTGTGAGAGATCAATTGTCCTACTGATGTTAAAGTAGTGATCTATGAAACTGAGCTCCAGCTTCCATTCTTTTCGCTGTTGCACGCGATAACGATTGCTCAATTCGCTCAGGTGCATTGGCACCAAGTCATTTACACAGAGCGACACAAAACGAGAAAATGTTTATTATATTCGTTAACCTTATGGAAGTTTTATCATAAAACAAATACTAAGGTGTTTTTCATTAAAATAGTCACTAATCAATGTGTTCGGATTTATTATATGTCGTATCATTTTATAATAAACTACAAATAAAAATTCTCTGCGCAATTAGTAATTAGAAAATACATTCATTAATGTTTTATACTCTATTCTCGAATAATTAAGAAATAAATTATTAACGTTTCATTAACGTTTTATTACTTTTTTATTAGCTAAATGACATTTACTGGTTAATCATCATTACCATTAGCTGCAGAGAGTCGACGTGCAGGTATGGAAATGTGTGTATCATTCAAAGTCCATATTTTCCTTTCCTTTTAATAGTGAACGTTTTATTCCCTGTTACCGGACTCGCAACGATAAACATCGGTAGTAAATCATGCATTTGCATAGCAGGAATTTACGGTGCAGTATGCATTCTATATCGTTGCTTATGAGAGATTTGAACTCTTACGTATAAGACAACTACGACAAATTATAATTATACAGGCATGCATATTCAATTCTCTTAAAAAAAAAAAAAAAAATTTACAAAATATCATAAGAAAATTTACAAGAGAATTTACACGGAAATTATGAGAAACAAAGCAAACATGCGCGAGAGCCTTTTTCACGCACGGGTTTTATGCACGTGTGCATGCGTGTGCTGCCGTATTACGCGAAATTGAGCGTCCTGGATGCGTGCCTGGAGAGCCTAACGCGGTGAGGCTGCGGTTGCACGAGCTGCCAATCGGACGCGATAACGGAAACAATGCAATCGGTGCATCGGCGCGAGATATCGGTGCACGAAGACCGTATCGATGTGCGTGAGCCTCCATGACTTGGCTCGCGCTTATCACCATCGCGCCTCTAATCTGCGCGGTGAGAGGAGTGCCGGGAGTGAGATATCGAGACGAGCGAGCGCGTTCCTCCTCAGGAACGCAGTCTATAACTCGCAAGTTGCTCCGCGCAGGTCGTGCGCGAAATTACGTAAATCACTAATTGCGAGAGGAGTGCACAGTTCCAGCTTGCTGTTTCTTAAGAACCGATTTCCTCTACCCGTTCTTTTCCTACCAAAAGCAGTTGCAAAATCGCTAGAAACATAAAATTCTCTGAAATATACGTCCTTTTAAAAACAAAAAATTATAAATATTGTGATCTTCCTTTGTCACAAAAAAACAATTAATCACTTTTAATCAGAAACTATTATATATATTAAAGCCATTATACATATTGGGAATGTTTGTAAAACAAAATTAATTTAACTGAATAGATTCACAGATGGCCTTGATATTATAAGATAGAAATTGACGTAATTGTTTATCAATATTACGATAAAAATATTTTCGAATGTGAAAGGTCAAAGCGACGATAGGAAAAATTTAATTCGTAATATTATTTGCAATTTTTCGATTTGTCATTGTTTCATGACCTAAGCGGAAATATTGAATCTTGAATCAATATAATGAGAGAATGGAACTTTTCTCTCTCATACTGCGTCACGTGTAACTACTGAACTACTCGCGGCAGAAAGATAAATGCTTGTAAGATTTGTAAAATCGCGTGAGAGACTTCGTGAATCATATCAGTAAAAGAAAGAGCTATTGCATCAAATGTGCTAATACAATACTCTTTCTTTGAGTTATTTGATAAAATCATGTCTTTCTAGATAAAAAAAATACACATGGCTTCTCAGAATCTTGGGAAAGATTAATAAATGTCGCATATAGATATGATAGATAACATGTCGACGATATCCAATAATTTAGTACAAAATGTAATAATTCATTACACGCAATTTAAAAAGAAATCAAAAACTTATAATATACTTTCAATGTTAATCTTAATATTATTGTTAGTTTATATCGATAAAATAATTTCAAACGATTTAATCTACTTTTTCAAGCAAAATTTGGTGGTCCAACAAATATATTTTATTATTCATATATATTATATATTTTGATTATTTCAAATTAATGATCGTATCAAAATAATAACATTCCATTCACATTTCTTTACGCTAGACAATATTTTGTAACATTCTGTAGATTCGCAGCCGATAACAAATGACGATTTCACGTGAATAACTTTAAAAAAATAAATTTAATGAGTAGGGGCAATAATAACAGGGGGACTTGTTTTAAAATAATCTCTTATATTTTCTCTCAAATTCGGTAAAGATTCTATATTATATAAAGCGTGTCAAAATGTTGCGAATACCAAAATGGGCATTTTTATGTTATTTGACACGTTTCATACAATCTATAGGCATGTGTGTGTATGTATATGATATAATATTTAATACAATAATTTTTGCGTTTCTTAACGTACAAAAAAAGGATTGGTATCTCAATGCCTTTCTCTTGCACTCCTCAGACACTAAGATCATACATTTCCACTCTCGTTCTCCGATACTCTGCTATGGATACTCATACGTACACACATACACATACACACGCACACTCTTTCTTTCTCTCTGTTTTTCTTCCATTCGTTTCCTCTCGATAAATCACAATGACGGATGTGGTCATTTCAGACAAAAGTTGATAATAATGAGAAAAAAAGCGTGTCGTAAAATATACAGAATTAATAATATTATCGTAATTGTTTGCAACATGAAAATGCCAATAAACTGATTCTATGACTGTCACGTGTTCTGAGCTGCCACACATCGAAGAAACCGTGTGCTTTCTTTTTATTTCTTTCTCGATGTTGACCGTGTACATACTAATAAATGTAAGATAATATGTCGATAAGCAACACAGCGTGTTCAAATAATCGTGAAGTCCTCGGCTGTGCGAATTATATATTGATTGCACGCAAGAAGGCGACGAGAGAAACAACATTTTTGTAAAGTATGTAATCGGGAAGGCATAGAGACGGCACACACGAAGTTTCTTCGTGTCATTGCGATACAATAGAATAATAAATAAGGAATAGTTGAAATACTGATGTTGTGCGTGAGGAGGGCACTGGTACATTATTTCCGCACAATTTCGTACAAGTACAATACAATAATAAATACATACGCTTCATCAATGAAAGATACTTGGTAACGCTTTTGATTCTTAATTCCTCCTCACGCTAAAACCGTAAGGCACGAGTAATTCGAAGGCACCTGACAAATTTAGAGGCGCATTTGTTGTAAGTTGATTATATCAAAATATAATTTTCGATATACTATATCATATGTATGTATATGTATGTATAAGTGTATATGTACGTATGTATATATGTTTGTGTATCCACTTACATATTTCTATTTATATACATATACATATATATATATATATAAACTTTCTTTGTACACGTACAATATGAACATTATGCATACAACATATTTACTTGTGTGTCGTACGGAATATAAAACGTGGGGGCTCGCCCACGAGGCTCCCCCTTTTATGCACTTAAAAAATATTGCTTGTATACGCTTTATGCCTCTCGTTAACAGACTCTTGTGGGCTACGGTGTGTATATGATGTACGTACTACACACACAAATATAGACGCACCCATTCGAATACACACATGCAGCACACAAAACACTCCGGTGTAACGATTTATTTTTCACGCGATTAAAAATTTTTTTCGTCAGTCATACAGCCCCTTATTATGTATGTATTATGGCATTATATAACTTATTATGGCTTACGATTACGCTAAATTTTTTTATTGTACACTGCCGCCTTGACCACTATCATCGCGATCGTGAGCAAGGCACAAACCTATTTCCCTTATTTTATCTTTTGATCCTCGGACTTGGTTGGCGAATAGCTCTATAATAAAAAAAGAGATATATATATTTTTACGCACAATAATAAATTAATGAGTTAAAAATTTTCATTGTGCATTTTTTAAAATATGAATTATTAAGTAAGATAACATTAAGTAAAATTTATATTTCTTTTTATTTAAAAAAGAGGTATATATAAGACAGAAATATTTCTGATTGCATGATATGATATGTTGCACCACGAGATTGTAATTATAATTATCGTGTCGTAAATTTATTCGTGAGACGATAAATTAGAGCTCGGTACGAAGCGATCGCACAGGCAATCGCGTTGGATAATGCCGCACCATGAATGAGCTCGATTAAGCGTGAATATTGAAACATTAACGTAACTGCCCTGTCTGCAACAGTGATTTACAAAATTGCCCTTCTTGCTTGTCGCCTGGCAACCGCTTGATTATTTAGAAATTTACCTAATATCAATTTCCTTGCCTTCGATAATTAAAATATTAATAATCTGTATAAAGCTACAATCATCACCAGAATTTCTTTTGCTTTTAACATTTATCTTAAGTCGATGTGAATATTTCAGAATTTCATCACTGATGAGGAAATTGAGGAAAATCCACATTATACATGATCGATATCGTAAGACTTTTCCAGAAGATATCTCTTACAATCTTATACGAGTTTCCTTACGACCAACTAACGATGTGTGTGTGTGTGTGTGTGTGTGTGTGTGTGTGTGTGTGTGTGTGTGTGTGTGTGTGTGTGTGTGTGTGTGTGTGTGTGTGTGTGTGTGTGTATGTAAAA
>Ga0157364_1000197_pt1 | contig 32969 bp, 17 predicted proteins | sample AttsexASBM2_FD_111476 | JGI IMG/M metagenome (GOLD analysis project Ga0157364, IMG submission 111476) | Fungus gardens microbial communities from leaf cutter ant in Ribeirão Preto, State of São Paulo, Brazil - Atta sexdens ASBM2 | ecosystem: Host-associated > Fungi > Mycelium > Unclassified ...
ATTTAAAAGGTAAAACTAGGGATGTTTCGATTTCTACAAAAGATCGATCTTCCCAAACAATAATAGCGATTTTAAATCAATCTATTTTGCGAAAAATGAATTTTTCTAACTAAATGAGACTGTTAAATCGATCTTTTTAATCACTTCTTTTTTACAAAAGAGCTATTTCAAAGTAATCTTTTTGCAAAAATCAATTTTTAGCAAAATCGGGAGATCGCGCATTCCTCAGAGGTAAAACAGCCTCTCAAAACTTAATGGAAATGGGAATAGTTTTTAAACACTAGATTTTTGAAAAATCTACACAGTTATTAAATATATAAAAATTATAAAAGTTCTGTTAAAACGCTATATATTTCTATATACTTCACCGTTTTGTTGCTAATTGATTTGAATCAAATACAAAGTTTTAAAAGGTTGTTTCATCCTAAATCTTAAATTGGACCGGTATAAAAAATATCGGTATAAAAATGTATCTTAGATTTTTGTGTTTAATATATTTCAAGGAAAATTGAATCGGTTCTCGACAATTGTGACAGGTCATCCTTGTATATAACAGAATTAATTATGGTACATAATGTAGAGGCTGGAAAATATATAATACATCTATATGCATTAAGTAAATTTATTTCAAATATATGACTGCTTGCCGATTACTTTCAAACTTGCAATCAATCCAAAAAAATAATAATCTCCCAAAATGAATTAGATCGTCAATTTGGATGTATCTTAAATATAATTTAAATATTCAAGATTGCGTCATTAGTTACAGTTCAATAGGATATTTCACAAAAAAAATATTCTGCTCGTGCAGCCGCCATGACGACTATGCATTATTGGAAATGGAATACCTTATATTTTTATACCATGGGCGCAGCATTATTAAATTTTTTACACATATTCTAGTGAAACGATTTCAAGAAAGTTCCTAACATTAGATTTCGTGACAAAAGTAAATGGAATGTACTTATGTTTTAACAGTACAATTTTTGGTTTTGTATCTAAATTTAATTCAGAAACGTAATATTCTTGGAACGCTGGTGAAAATAGTATGTTTATAGAAAATTTATAAAAACTTTGCTCAAATGTTGAATGAAATATTTCATTTGAGCTTTAAAACATATTTAAATTGTTGTGTATGAGGTGTGAAAATTTAAACATGGAATTGTTCAAGAGATGTTCATGACTATATTTGATAGATATTCGGAAAATGTGTTGTGTTTTCGGAATATTAACAAAATTTAAAGGATAATTGGATTAAAATTGAGAACAATTCAATAAATGTTTTAAAGTTCAAATGAAACATTTTAGCCTCTTATAAATTCTCAATAAACATACTATTTTCCCCAAGGCACGCGCAGTAAATTAATTTTCACATGTGCGAATTATGTTGATAAGAAGGCGATATCAATAATCACTTATTTCAATAAAATGCACCGCTTGCCTCGAACGATTCAAGTCGCAAAAATTATTTATACCTATTGTCTTTTTGTATATCAATCGTGAAAACGAATATACAGTTGATAAACCATATATTTTTTCGATAATACAACAAAATACGAGCTTGCGTGATACAACAATGGTATGTTCCTGAAACCTGGAATCTTTAGGTTGATTGCCCAAGCCACGAGATCGACTCGAGCTAACGCTTGCGGTGCCAGGGGAAATTAAGGTGAGCCGAAGCGTGGTGAGAGCTCGTTACGTATTTTAGCGTAAATACTGACACTCCCGCATTTGCCCGCCGTTCTAGGAAGTCGATAGCGAAAGACCTTTCGGGCAATTTCGACAATGAACTTTACCGCGCGTGCTCACATTGCGCTAACTATGTAAGGGTGCCTCTATATAATTTGCAAATCGCAAAACGTAGTTCGTAAATGCTGACGCAGAATGATGATCACGGCAAGATATACGCAGATGAAAACCAACTGCACGCAATAAAAAAATAAACGCAACTCATTCTGCGTCTACGTTTTGCGATTTGCAAATTATTGGGTTGTCCGGAAAGTTCGTGCCGCAAAAGATTTAAATTCAATAAATGAAATTAAAAATTCAATTTTCCTTCAAAATCGGCACAAATTTTCCGGACAACCCAATATATAGAAGCAGCTTCTAAAGTCATTTCTAATGTGAATCGTCGAAGATACCCTGACCCCATGTAAAAATCCTTAGATTATAGATTATTCTGACTGATTATCTTTCAGTGATGCGATATGATTTATATAATATATGTTAATCTGTAGTGAAAGTTATATTATATTTTCTAATTTATAATAATTTTTTATGAAAACATATAGAAAAAGAGAAGTGTTTTTGCAGGAAAATATTCTCAAACTCGGCCTCTCATCTGGGTGACAGATAACACTTTCAGTTTCAAATTATCGTCACATTTCGAGAAATCTATAAATAATACATACTATATCACTAAGATAACATTTATGAACGGATTATATCAATCAAGTTAATTGCTTTTAATCTGTTCAATCATTTGACATCAAACATCCATAAAAGATGTGTTTAGCTATAATAAGAAAATTTGCCATTGAACTTTGCACATCATAATTTTTGTGTCTCTAAAAAATGAACCGTATAATAAAATTATGTGATAAATACTTCTTGAGGATATAATGTCAATTGAGATAGAGCCGACAATACAATAAACTCGCTAGAAGCCGTACAGTATTTTCTCATTATATAATGCACAATCCGAAACTATTGTATCGCGATCCAGGTTTGCATTTAGTTTAAGAAAGTGTGATAAGCATCGATAAGTTTATAAATTTTATTTATTGCTAAAATAGAATTAAATGTCGTCACCTTTTTGTTGACGGTTAGCTCGCGGGCATGATTAAAGCAAACAATATAATGCAATAATGATTACTCTAGAAATAATTACGTGTAATTATATAGTAGTGTATATTATTAAATAACATGTTAATCTCCGATAATAATTGACATGTCAAAATAAACGACGGAGTGACTTGACTCTGTCGAAAACTCTCGGAATAATAAAACGCAGCCTGATATCTATTTTCTTCGTATGAAAATTGTATCTCACATTTAACACGAAATAAGTGAAAAATTAATTGATTTTCTTTGCATTCAAATGCTAAGATATGTGAAAAAAATCGACGAGATGAATTTTTTTACGGTATTTCAATTATCATAAACTTCTTTCAAGCTGCCTTAATCAATCTTAATTCGGAACAATACAATAATAGATATAACTTTTAAAAATATATTACAAAACTTTTATTTCTTTTAAACTGACGTGATAAAATTTTTCATTACAGAGATATATAGTTCTTCAAATAAATTAATTCTTTCTCTAAATTAATCCTGCTATATATTTAGTCAAGTACATTCACGCATAATTTTAATGACATAAAATTTGTTAATATATGTATATCGTACATTATTTTTATTGCATATAATGAACGCAAAAAATATTCGTACAGGAGAAACTTTCAAAAGTCTTATTTGTAGAAAATAAACATTAATTAACAATTTATTAGTTTATTAATTAACAACAATTTATTAATTTATTAATTAACAATTTAATAATGAATATGTTCCATCTTAATATAAACAAAAAAACTTCATAAAAATAACACTCTCGTGATTTTAGAAATTTCTTGACTGTACGAATGTTTTTTGTGTCTAAATAATATATTTTTTATTTTCGCTTATTTTATTAAGATAATATATTTTAATTGTTATTTTTTAAATAAAATAATTTTGAGAAATGTATAATTTATTATAGTCTTTGTTATAATAAACTACTAATTAATTACTTCTTAAAAACAAAGTTCTTTTAGAAAGATATCTCCTTTGTTGTTTTTATATGTACATATCAACTGAAGTTCACAGTCGTGTTCCAATATTGTCAGTACTGAAAATTTATAATAAATGTACACTATAGATTTTTAGTGGCAGTGTATATTGGAATGTGGCCGAAGTATTAATACCATGGTGTTTCCATTAGGCACAGTATAGATCTAAAATTTCAATATTAGGTGTTATAGAGATATTTGCATCAAATCGCGCTCTGGAGGCATAAAATCCATCGTTGCATCGAAATAAGTCACATTTTTCGGCCACACCCGAAAACGGAAGAATTTATGAGGCGGACGGGAGCAAAAACTATATAGACGTACTTCCGCACAGCTTCGAGAGTGAATTAGCGCGTTTCTTTCTCAAAAAATACATTTCACGTTTCTCTCCCCACTCCTTCGCGTAACGCTCGATAAACCTTTCTCGAGTAAATCCATCTCGTCGGTTTCTCTCTCGGCGCCATGTAAATATATCATTCGTGTTTTGCTGTACGGTGCCACGTCTCTGCAAATGAATTTCCTGGAGCGTTTCCTTCCTCCGTCCGGGAGACAGACACAGAAACGTCGAGCGGTAGCTGCGAAGAGGAGGAAGAGCAGGAGAAAGAGGAAACGTAAAGAGCGGAAGGGAGGTAAAAGGGGATGAAGAGAAGATAGTGAAGTGGAGGACTCTGTGCAAGAGTGAAGAGCTGGGAAAGAGGAAGTAGAAAAGAAAACAACTAGGCAGAGCGAGAGACAATGGGTAGCACCGTACCGCAGGATCGAAACCGAGTATGTCCGTTAGCGACATTAAATGCAACAGGGAAATAATAGTTACCGCGATTCTACGTAAAGCAAGTGTATATCTTTGGTGACAGCGACGAAATAGTGTAATCTCTACTTATATGAATTTGCCTGCATTGCCTTTCATTGCATCTCCGTGTTGAATTTTCATTCTCCGTTTAAAAAAATATTTAATCTTTATAATCCTGATGAAATGAACATCCAAACATTAATGATATCAATAATACAATATTTCCTCTTTCATTAAAAAAAATTCGTTGAAAAAAATGAAGTAATTCTATTAAAAAACACGTTTTAGAGAGACTTTAATATTTTAGTATTAATTAGGATAAATACTGTTGCTAAACATTGAATGTCCTGTTCATTTGTTATAATTACTGTATACACCAAAATAATCTACTAGTTTCTATGGAATTATAAAATAAAAACGCAAAATGGCTAAATATTGTGCAACACGATGCAGAAGATGAACTAATATTTACACTGAACACAAAATACGACATGTGTGTTTTTAAATCTTTAATAACGTCGAATTTCTACCATGTTTTTTTTTAATAAACCTCATTCTTTTTGCTAAATGTGCAATAAAGTTGTAGATAGAAATAAGAGAGTACAATTGATAATAAAATTTAAGTTTATAACATAAGAATGCGATATTTGATAAATTAATAAATATATATATATATATATATATATATATAGATAAAAACTTCTTTTCTTTATTCTTCGTTTACATTGTTCATATACATGTTTATTTAAGGAAACAAGGAAAGTGCGAAATCTACAGTTCCACTTTGTGCGTAGAGATAAGGAGAATTGAGTACTTAATTATTTATTAAGACATTTACATGTCTTAATAACTCATATCGAGCGAACTTACATATTTCAAATATACACAATAATAGTAGAAAACTGTATATAACTTTCTCTTATTGTAATGCAAAATATGATAATTAATTTACATAGAGAAAAAGAGTACGTCATACAAAGAAATGTCTTTTTGTTCAACTAATAAATAAAATTTATATTTTGCGAAATTTTACATCTTATTTTTGTTTAAAAATATATAATATAATATAATATTTTCTTAGATAAACTTCGTTCTATTTAAATATTATCATTAAAAATTATCATTTGATTATTACTTTAAAAATATACACAAAATACACATTTTAATAAATTACGTTCTAAAAACTTTATTACAGACTGATGAAAACTTATAAATTAATAAGGCACGCAAGATTCGGAATAATGAGACGCTTGACAAGTCAAAGACATTTTATTTTCCTTTTCTACCCGTGCCTCGAATAACAAAGTTTATTCCTGGAAAATCTTCAAATTTTAATATTCCCATCGTCATGCGTATTCCGCATCCTGTTAATCCGTAACAAGGACGGAAATCATTGTTTCATCATTCTATACCACGGTGCCCGATCGATATTTTAGTCAAGATGAATCCGGTGTTCCGCCAGGTTTTGTTACGGCATTACAATATTTATCTGCTCGTCGTTGGCAGTCGTAGCCGGTTAACGCGCGTTTCCCGCACGGTAACGAGTTTAACGTTACGTGACATTGTCTCGCCGCGAATTAATTGCGTCTGCGCGAAGCGAGTGCAGTAGCAATTTCGATCGCTGCTGTTGCTGTTGCTTGCTGCTACTACACTTCGCCGGCTGTCAATCAATCGCGCGGAATTGCGGTCGGTGGACGTATTTACATATACATGTGCATGCATACACGCATGTGTGCATGCGTACGTGCACACGCACACGTTCATATTATTTTGCTCCAAAGTCCGATGATTACTTTAATTAAGCAAAGATTATGGCGGAAAAATGAAAATAATGCACCGCCGATAAAACGCTGGTATGCGGTTGGATTGTATCACCACGTAACATCGTATGACCTTTTCGCTCAGCAGCTCTGTATCTTGTGAAGTCGAATGACTTTAATTCAAATTTACTCGCGAATAATAATGCTGGAGGAAGATATTCGAGTAATAAAAGTTAAGTATGAACTGTAGAAATAATATTCCAAATTAAAGAAAGTTCACGTTAAATTTTATAATTTAGTTGTGGTTTATGTGTGTGTGGTGTGTGCGTGCGTGTGCGCGCGCGCGCGCGCGTCACAAAAGCGTTTGTGAATTTATCAAAATTTTTTTGATGATAAAGTTAAAAATTGTTTTAAGATGAAAATAATTGTTTTCATTAATAAAAAGAATTATTTTTAACTTTAAAAAAATAATTAAGAAGATACTCTGGTAGAAATCCACGGCAGCGCCACTATACTACTATAACATTTGCAGAAACATCATTTCTACATCAATATGCCAATGTCATTATGATAAAATTAATGGCGTCAATAAAATTTGACATTACGTCATAACGATGTCTAAATGTCGAGGATAAGTTATTAATGACTAAATTTATGGGCCGAAATAAAAGTCATCTTATTAGCTGGATGGCCAGCGCGCGCCACAATACTTTGCCACGCCATAATCACTTAAAAAAAATCTAACATGACCCACAAAAAATTCAGTCTCGTGCCTGACATGGATATAGAAATGGCTCGACACTCACTCCTTTACTTAGTAAAATTTATTAAAAAATTAAATGCGGAGCCTACGACAGATCCAGCTCGCGCCTATTGAAAATGAACGCGTTCAAGTCGATAAAGCGGTTAATCTGCCCAAACAAATAAAAAAATAAACACGATTGGTTGTTCCTTATAGATCCAACCAATCACAATCAATCGCTCGGTGAGCAATCTATCTGCTTTGTCCAGCTTAAATGTGTCTGTTGTGTTGTGATCGCAGCTTGTCTTTAGGTCTGTTTTCTGTAGCTGAACTGTAGTGTACACTTTTGGAACTTGAAATAAGATAGGTATATATTTATTATTTGTTGAAAGTGAGAAAGAGAGTGCTAATTCAATCTAGTGCAGGAACAAAAAACAGACTACTTGTCGCATCACAGTGTTGAGGATTTCGTGGCTGACAGATTTCGTAACCTAAATAGTAGTGAATTTTAATGATTAACATCTCAGACGCGAGGCAGAGTAAAGCTTTTTTCTGCCAGATTTCTTTGTTTTATGCAAAGATGTGCCAAGTAAGCTTAATTTCGTTGATTTTTGAGCTGCGGGAGGCTTATCTAAATAATTACCAAATTCTCTTATTTTTAAGATAAAAACGTGACAATAATCCCTATTTTAAGTTAACTTTCTCATCAAGAAACAATATAAGCGTGATTTTCGGGATGATCTTGCATTTGTCATCGATTACATAACGAAACAACTCAAACATAACCTCAATATGCTGTCCGAAGTGGACGTGTTTATTAGCAATTACACGTTGGTTGATCCCGAGATCTATCAGCTGTGGGTCGACGGACATACTTGTGAGTGGAGGGAATAACAGCCTCCATTGATTTTACCTGCACGAGAAATTATTTGAATCTTTAAGTCTAATGGATGCTTTTTTCTAGCTAGTGACGCAGTTAACATTTTACATCAACGAGGAATTTGTCAGCAGACCAATGCGCCAATCGAACTGGTTGCATCTGACATCCTCGATCACTATCGTACCTATGCTTTGCTCGAGAAACTGCTTCACACTCCTACGAAACTCGCCAGTGAGCAGCTAGCCTTTCAAATCGAACCACAGACCAGTCAAATGCTCATAGAAATGTAAGAATATGCGTAATGCAACCTTCTAATTAAATTATCGAATTATAACTCAAAATATGAAAAATAATTGATAAAAGAAATTAGGACTAGTGGAAACCGATACTGTAAGCAGTGCAAAATATTTAATTTTAAACCATTGATGTTTCTAACAATGTTAACATTAAATCATTAAAAAATGTATGTTTCGGCTACTTTCTAACTTTTATCAGCACAGAAATAAGAATGATCGCTGTAAATCTTCTTATGTATGTTAGATTGTGGGATTATTAACTCTTTAAAACTGATGCCAAAATTTGTAACAATTTGTTACTGACACTGGAGATCCAAGAGATTCATTTAATTTAATAGAAAAAAGCCTATATTTCCGCAAATATTGGCACATAAATTATATATTCCTAATAATACAATTTGCATTTAATTGGAATGTACTTGTCAAATGAAGTTAAAATAAAATGTTTTGATTCTTGAATTGGAATCTTCTTCAGTATAGAAATATAATACAAATAATACTACAATGAAACTTTACATTTTATTTATTTTTATAGCTACAAATATTACTATTTTATTTTATTTCCATGTAGTGTATATTGACTAAAAGAAATTAATTAATTTCTATTAATTTCAAGGAATCAAAATAACATTTAAAATATAATAATATAAAAAAGAATGAATATTAAGTATATTAACAAAAATAGTTTAAAAATTCATAGATGTAATATAAAGAAAGTTGAACTGTTTGACATTATATTATATGAAATGACAATTGTTACAAAAATCAATGTATGAATTTAGAACTAAATAAATTTTAAATATAATGTATTTTTTTTAATCTTAAAACTACTTCACAAAGAAAGCTAAATTAATTTTACCCATTAGAATCTTTGTTAGCCAAACAGTCATTACAATACAGTTGGTCCAATAGACCTACCATCAACTTCGTAGGAATATAATTGAATAGGTCCAATAAACTTACATCAGCTCCAGTGTTAATAATTTCCTAATGCTGACATAAATAATTACTTATTTCAGGTATTATGAATTTGATGATGTCGTTATACGCGAGTTACTAGGAAAAAAGATAACATCCAAAAGTAGAAAGGATATGGACGAGGTAGCGGAAAAGACAGGAATTACGTTGAAGAGCTGTAGAAGACAGTACGACAATGTGAAAAGGGTATTTAAAACTGTCGAAGATTTGCCAGGCTCTCTTGCAACCAATATCAAACAACATTTCTTACTTTCTGAGGATCTCGCTAAGTATGTATCATATATAATTCCTTTTAGAAACTGTAACTTATGTGTTTTAATATGAATGCACAATCCAATTATAATAAACATCATGCAAATCATTTATAATATAACCAAACTGTTTTTAATTGCACAGACGATACGCTGCAGTGGTGTTTATAGCATGCCTGCGATTTGAAATGAATAAAAGAAAATTACAGTTTTTAACGTTTCCTGATCTATATCATTGTGCTAATAGTATGATGTCGTCGTGGACGTATCGATGTGTCGGATCCGAATATTTTGATACGGACTTGGACAGGGAATTCTTACAGGAATTATCAGAATGCAGAGTTCTTCTAGAAAACGATAAACATCACAAACAGTATATTATATCATACATAAAATGACAAATTATGCTTTGTTATAAAAATTACAAAAATAACAGGAAAATATTGATATGTTCTAGTTTAGTATGCCTTAAGCTCAAACCAATGCTTCTTGATCGATCTTATCAAGAACTGGATATAAACTTCCGTTCGTATTCGAGAGCGATTCTCTGTATTGGATGCAACTTGCATAGATCACGAGAATTGAGATTTTTCTTTTTGGAATTGGTGGAGAGATGTATTGAACCTTGGCGACAAGTCAATTGGACACATTCTGATCTACGGAATTTCTTAGCCGTCTATACACAATGCGCTCTTGACATGGATGTACTTAGGTAGGACTCGTAATAATTAATATTATGAATAAGATGTTCAAATATTAGGAATTTTAAGAAATATTAATTATTCAATGTTTATCACAGAGAAGGCGAATTAAGAGATGCATTTGAACGTTACATGACTGTAGTGACATGTTGTCTATTACGTATGTATCATACATAATTATCAATGTAAAAAAATTAATATATATATGTTAATAATATACAAGATGTTCCTTAAATCTGCCAGTTTTTGAAATACTTCCGATGAATTGAAAACAAAATATTTCTAATAAAAATGATTTCTAATAAAGAATTAATTGCTTAAGAAAAATTTCAAATTTGTTCATTTTCTAATAAAAAAAAGTGAACTCAAATTATATTTTTAAAATGGAACCATATATTTTTCTTTCCATATTCTTGTAATACATAAAAAGATAAATTCATCGATATAGTGCTTTAAGTATTGACGACAGATTCATGGATTATGTTATAAGTACATTAATTGAAACATCTTGAGATCAAATAATCAAAATGTATAATACTATCGAATTTGTCTTTTTATGTACAAACTATAGAAAGAAAAATGTATAATTTGATTTAGAAAAATATAATTTGATTTCGATTTTTTTTTATTAAAATGAACAATTTGAAATTTTTATGTAATTGATTCTTTATTAGAAATCAACAAATTTTTGTTGGGAATATTTTGTGTCAATTCATCGGAAGTATCTTAAAAATCGTGACGCGAGGATATATACACTTAGAAGGTATAAGTAAACAATAGGATTAATAATTTATGTATTACTAATATTTATTAATTTTCTGTAATAAATGATAGACAGATTTATGCATCTTATATGCTGCGTGTAATTGTGCAGTTAGACATACATACATGTAATAATGCATATTGCACTGTCAACATTTTCTTATTATTGATATCTTTAATTGAATGTGCGCGATGTGAAATTCTACAAAGTGAAAGGCAGTTCGTATAAATATAGTAGCTCGGTATATCTTTTTGTATTATAATTGGCCATATTCAGCAAAATGTTTATTTTACAATAGTTGGAAGTTGCTTCGCTTATTGTGAGCTAGAATTATGTGTGCGTATGTGTATACACACACACGCACACACACACGCACACACACGCACACACAACGCGCGCGCCTTTAGATCAAAGAGTATAATTCAATCTACGCGAAGTGCTTACTAAACGCCGATTTTTGCTGAACGTGGCCGTCATATATTCAATTGAAAGTTAACTTCAATTTATTTAAATCCAATATGAATAAAATAAATTAAATGTTTCAATTATTGCACATTCATTGATGATAACAATTGGATATTTCAAATAAAATAGGACTATTTATATACTAAAATTTTGACTTATTCTTACTAATTCTTTCTTATATATATATTTACATTTATTATCGCATTGTCTAATAACATTATTAATATCGCATATATCAATGTACAGAATACACATCGCACATATTTCGTGCTAGTTTCAAAAAGCACATTTGCTTAACCTCATTTATACATTATAATCAGTGTACATCTCCAAATGTCCAAACATACTTTCTTGTAGAAAGAATTGTTACAAAAAAAAAAAAAAAAAAATTATAAAATATTAATGGTCAAAAAAACAAATTTTCTTAACTTAATTTATAAATAATAAACAGTGTAAAACTAAAAAAATACAAAAAAACTTTTTTTTAAAAAAAATTGTTAAAAAAAAAAAAAAAAAAAAACTTATAAGATGCGGACGGTCCCATTAGCGCCAGTGCGAAAGCATACATCCACTCACATCCGCTAGTAATTTTTTACTGCTTTACCAATGAAAATATTTTATTTTAAATTGGCCAATTAACGATGTGCGCTATCGGAATCCTCCCAGATGAGATGTCCAGTCTTCTATACAACACAATATTGGACGAGGTACACTGTGTACTGTAGAGGTGTGGCAGACGGGAATAGGAAAATTGGCGTGTCAGGAAAATCGTAAAAATATAATAATTTTACCTAAATATTCATATACAATTGACTACTGCGTGACTCTTAACAATTTGTTAACGGCGTTCACTATGTCTTTGATCTGTGGCAAGGCCGCAATCTCCAGCGATTTCACATATGGCATAGGGGTGTCAACTCCCGTGATGCGAATGACAGGTGCGTCAAGATGATAAAAAGCTTCACCTGGAAAAAAAATAATTTTGTTAAGCAACACTGTCGAGAATAAATAAATGAAAATAAAATCGATAAGAACCAATTTAAATTATATAGCTTTGAAATTGCAATTTACTAATCTTTTATGTATACAATGCGTTTAAAACTTAATTCTAATTTAAATTATATATTAATTTAAACTATTACATGAATAACTCAAATAAGTAAAAAAAGCTTGAGAAAGAACCAATATCAAAATTAGACCTCTCTTTTGTTTAATAATATTTATATATAAATTCTAAATACATCTTTCAGTTATATAAATTGCGTGCCAGATTTGAAACGCAAATAAACTGAAGCTGAAATAACAAATTAAATTATACAGTATTTGATAAAGATCGTAACAATATTTGAGGGTAGATTTCATTTTGAGACAAAAATTCTAATACCAAAATATCGAGGTTTTAATTGTTTTTGAATTATATACACTTGAAGTTATCGAATCATACCGCCTAATTCGTGCATTTAAATATGATACAACGGAAAATCTAACCTAAGTTATATTGTTAATTCCTTGATCTAAATTGAATTTGGATTTCGACTTTGATATTTTATTATTTTTGAATTTCTGAGTTGTATGCGACTTTAATTTTTGTATCTTTTAATTATTAGTTGTTTGTAACATTATTAATGACTTCGTGCAAAAGTTGAAACATTTGTTTAAGCACATGAAATTCATTTTATTAAAATAACTGAATTGAGCTCTTAACCCCTTTATTTGATTTGTAATGTGTTGTTTTTCTGATCTTGTACAAATTAAACTGATCAATTTAATAATTATACTAATAAGTATCTTAAAACACTAAAAAAAAATTACTTATTACGAAATTAATTATTACTTATTACGAAAAATATTATCCAAACCAGGGTAATATTTTATCTTAATTTAAATTCAATACAAGTGTAAAATAGAAAATAGATTATAGATTATAAACAAGTTAAAGGCAAAAGGCTACGAGCTAAAAATTTTTTTTTTGGCCTATAAAAATTGGAGATAAGTAAAAGTCTTAATAAATTAATTTTGAAATAACATGCCAGCTAACAACAACAACATTTTGATCACGATCAAATCATTATCAATTTACAAAATATGTCTAAACAATAAAAAACATGACATAAAGTCAATCGAAGATTAAACATGTTCTTCACATTGAAAAACTATATAATTGTTGGTATCAATAAAATTAAGAAGGATCTTCATCTTGTTAGTTGAATGGAACAGTAATTATAGATTATAGGTTAAACGAAACATACTCTCGGCGATTCTTGCACTGACTTCCGCTCCAATGCCGCACTGTGGCCAACCCTGTTCAACTGTCAACAGGTGTTTCGTCTTCATCACAGACTGTATGATGGTATCCATGTCCAACGGTCTGAGAGAACGTAGATTAATCACTTCGGCCTCGATTCCTTTTCCAGCAAGTTCATTGGCCGCTTCCAGAGCTTCCTCGACAGCTTTGGAGTGTGCTACCAATGTTACATGATTGCCTACTCGTTCTATTTTGGCCTTGCCGATGGGTAAAACAAAGTCCTTGGATAAAGCTTCATCAGACATAGGATACTGTACACCATACAATATTTCATTCTCAAGCATCACCACTGGATCAGGATCTCGAATGGCTGCTTTAAGCAAACCCTTGGCGTCTTCGCTGTTATAGGGTGACACTACTTTTAAACCGGGACAATGACTATACCAGGCACCAAAACACTGCGAATGTTGAGCTCCTACACCTGCGGCAGCACCATTGGGACCACGAAATACAATTGGCACATTGACTCTACCTGCAGACATGTAGAACGTCTTGGCAGCAGAGTTGATGATGTGATCGATTGCTTGCATCGAAAAATTAAACGTCATGAATTCACAGACTGGTCGCAGGCCGGCCTAGAAAATGAAATATACGTGCAAATAGAGGAATATATACTAATAAAAGTGCAATAAGTAAAACAAAGATTAACTTGTTACAATAACAAAGCTCAATAAAAATTATTCCACACATACCATAGCTGCTCCAACCGCGATGCCTGTGAAACCAGCCTCTGTGATCGGCGTGTCAATGACACGTTTGTCCCCATACTTCTTCCAGAGACCCCGGGAAACTTTGTACGCGCCATCATAAAGAGCTACTTCTTCGCCGAGAAGAAATACCTTTTCATCCCTTTCCATCTCCTCATCCAAGGCCGAGTTCAAAGCATCTCGCACGGTCATCTAGCAAATTCACAGGAATTTTTATGAGAGAACACCGAGGTATAAGTGAATGACCTTTCATGTCCTTCAGATTTCTACTTCTTTGAATGATCGTACGCGAGAGAAAAGTTGAATCGGGAAGGGCAAAGGGAGAGCAAGGAAGAATTATCGATAAACGTGGAAGCGTTCGCGGAATTCCTGTGACATCCACAGAACCGTTTCTTTGTTTTTTGTTAGTTTTAAACGGAATAAATCACCTGTTGTGCTGTTGCCCATTTAGATGTGGAAAACGAGCGGCGAACGACGGTTCTTACAGCGGTCTGAAAACAATGAAGCATCGTAGTAATCCAGACATTCGAATCTCTTCTTTTTTTGAGCAGGTCGCAATGTGATCCACTCCACTTACAGCAGTCATCCCGATTCTGTGTTCACGATGTTCTATTAACGAGACGAAATCAAAGCGGACAGATGAAAGAGGCTATAGTAAACGTGGAACATCGATTGCAACCGCTCGTTTTTCAGAATTCACGAAATCTTTTTACCATGAACATGTTAAGTCGTTGACGGAAATGTTTCTCGCGATGGGAATTTTTCTGAGAGCGATTTTTCTTCTCTTTCTCTTTCTGGAAGAATGAGTTGGGAGACGTTCGTGAAAAATCTTCGTCCGATACTAAAACCAAACGCAAATTACATTAAAAGAGCCAAGGATGCGCACTACTCGGGATCATGCAGAACGATTATAAAACGCACGAAGTCGCTGGTTCGAAAAGATGCCACAGCGGCGTGTCGAACTAACGTTCAAAGCCGAAGCGGCAAATGCGATATTTGCGATAATTGATAATACGAACTGAGTGAAACAGATCTTGCTTGCACTTTCTGCATCCAGCATCTTTCCTTTCTCTCTTTTCATCATTCAAATACATATTTATCTCCTTTTAAGTTTTGATTTCAAACAACGCGAACAAACCTATTGTTGAGGCTAGTTATTGGATAATTAGACGATCGCATGATAGATGCGCAAACGTGTTTCGTTTCGCGCAATTACATCTAATAAACGCAAAGTAATTGTGAGACAGAAAATCTATTGGACGTTTTGCACTCAGCATCTTCGCTTTCAACGCTTAAATTTATCTCATTTTAAATGCAAAATTTTTTTCAAGCAACACGAACAAACCTAAAGTTGAGATTTGAATTCCTGTGTTTCGAACGCAACGAGTGCGTCTCATTGGAAGCTACAACAATAAAGGTGACACAGAGAGGAATCGGAGAGTGAATATCCCGGCCTTTTCCATGTATCAAACCTCGTAGGATAATGTCTACATTTTTTGTGAATCTCTTCCATGCTATTACGTAGATTAAACAAGGTCGAATAATCAAAGTTGTTTATCCTTGTCTAACTCACGTAGTATAGAAAAGAATCACAAAAATATTACTCTGAAATTCGTACACCAAAAAAGGCCGAATGTCCACTGTCAGATTTCTCTTTAATGTGACATAGTGAATCATTATATCTTTGTTGTTTATTAACAAAGATGTTAAACAAAGATGAAATGATCATTGTGTTACATACTCAGCAAACACCAAGTTACATGTAACGTACATATTAATTATAATTTCCCATTCAACAATATAACTGTAATGTAACATGTATGTTATATACAGAGTGGAACAGTAACTCTGTCCACTTAGAATATTTCCACTATTTTTAGAGATATAAAATAATATATTTTATTGAAGTATAACATCAAGAAAGATACAATATACTACTAATAGTTTTTCTATGGATGGAGATGCTTCGAAGATTTCAAGGTTACCTTCATTTTTTTAAATAGAATTATATGATTTTTTACACAATGATTCCTCTAATTATTTTGCATATAAAAATATTAAGGTATACATACCAAAAAATTAATACTTTACAAGACATTTTATTGGCGTCGCCAAAGTCAAGTCAAAGTCACATCGATTTTTTAAATATAGAAACCCCTATTTTGCATTCTAATAGCTTATTATGAGAGTTCTTCAAACATTATAACAAAATATTTTTTTATTAAGTACTTTTCGAGTTATGATGATCGACTAAAACCTCTTGAATTAACGTTCTTCAGAATCATAATCTGACCAAAATATAAATAAATATTTGTCAAGATCAAGGTCATTAGAAATTGTTCCTCTTATTTTTATTTTTACGTAAGAATGGATTTTTAGTGTAATTTTTTTACAAATAATTTATACAAATATTTTACAAATAATATCCAGTACGAATATGGGAAGACGATTATAGTTTTGCATGTTATATTATTAGGGCAATACCATAGATCCAGATGTACAGCTAAAGTTCTCATTATTTGGTGGAAAATCAAACTGCGCATGTGTGCAGTTTCGACTTTCCACTAAAGCGTTTATCGTATCTGAATACACAGTATTGCAAAAACACTCTATTATTCGCGTAACGTTTCTTAAGTTCGTCTACTGATAAATGTAGTTAAGATTCTTTCGAACTTATTCCCGTCAAAGAAAATAACAAATCTTTTTCATCGAATACTCCGTCAATCACAAATCTTATTTAAATAGTAAACTACAATTTTAATTGTTAAGTTTTTACCATAGAATATAAGTAAAAAGGTATGAAAAACTTCATCTTCTCAATGACAAGATATTGCCGCTTACGGAATTCAGTATGACGTGCGTTTATGTTTTACCTGATTCGTATATTTTTCAATGATTCACGTACACATCATCACAGTGTGCACATGTGTGTGAAAATATAATAAGATTACGTTCTACTTTAACGCTGATAAGCGCGATCTGTGATACGCGTCTTAAATGCTTCTACATATTACAAGTAGAAATAATGCATCCGAAAGGAATGTCAGCCGACATGTGTTTAATTGTGATCTATGTTACCATCTTTTGTTTAAAAACAAAATTTTTATCTGATTCCATCGCTTAACAGCAGTACATAACGCTCCTATGGATAATAATGTAAAATTGTAAAATATAATTTTATATGCAATTTTGTGATAGCAAAGTACATATATATCATGAGATTAATGATACTATTTCGTAATTTAATGAAATTATTAATCAAGCGATCGAGTGATATTCTCTAACAAGGATCATCTCTACAAGTGGGAGTAGATTACTCATACATGTCATATCTTATCTCTTGATAGTGGTGGTAGATATTACTATGCTCTAAATAGGTGTGGTGTAGTATCTTGTTAAATCGAAGAGACAGCGTATCTTACATAAATCGCGAATAAGTTTTCGATTTTCAAATAAGTTTAAATACCGTTTTTCTCAATACAATGATACATATTAATTAAAATACGAAGTGTCGATTCAGTGAACAATTCTACATTTCTTGTTCTTTTACAGCAACAAAATGATTCGTCGATTATATTTCTGGATTATTCTATTTGTTCTTAGTAAGAAGTTTATTATTTTAATTTATGAGATGCACAATTAATTTTGTTATATGTATATATTAATATTCGCAGTAAAAAGTTTCCAAAATTCTTCATATTAATTTTTGTAAACTTTTTATATAAAATTTATAACTCCTCAAAATTTTTTAGGTCTTTTGTTATTAATTATATAAAATACTGAACATTTTCAAAATGGATTGTTTAAGAAAATCTATTCCCATAATTCTTATGTGTATAAATTCCAAAATATTTTTCATTCTATAATTTCTAAAGAAACTTATAAAACCTGAAAAAATTTAAAGTATTTTTTATTTTAGATAACTTCATAAATTAAAAATTAAATATATTATGAAATATATATTATATAAGAATCATGAGAATTTTTCTCATCAAACATATTAAAAATTGTTCAAAATTAAATTGTGCAAATTAAAAATATAAAAAAATAATTTTATACACATCTTTTTTCTGTAACAGTTCAAACATTTATTATTATTAAATACATTAAAAATTGTTTCGATAATTAGTTTACAAAAAATTCGTTTGCTATTTTGAAGATAAAATTTTTTAGATATTTGGATGCTAAAAATGATGTTATAACCAAATTAAATTGAAATTGAGTTTAAATGCGTTTAAACTAAAAAATGACTTCTGTTAATTTTCTGTAATATTTGAAACTTTTTTATAAAAAAGATTAATGCTTATCTTACAATTCTATTTATCTAAAAATCTATATGAAACACCACAGATAATACATGATGTCCATTGGGCGTCCAGTCATTTAAAAGTTAAAATATGTTATATATAAATATAATTAAAAATATTGTATTACTTATTATTATACATAATAAGATGTATAATAAGAATAATTTTATAATTTTGTAAACAATACAGCTTAATTTTCGTTATACATATTATTTCAGGCGTTTTCGCACAAGAAAATACATATCGAAGTATTACATCAACACTTCGAGAATGTTACGAAAATAAATATCTTCTAGAGAAAAATAATAGATTGCCTCATACTTTAAATACATTAATTGCGATTCTCCAAAAAATCGAGAATATAGAAAACCAGAATATGGATTTACGAGCTTTAACTGTTGCAATTATGCACAGGTAAATAATGGTTCTCATGACAGCGTTAAATAAATTTCAAGGTTTGAGATTGCTAAAGTGCATAATTGATATTTAAAAAAATTATAGATTTCGTCAAGATGGAATAGTAAAGAATCCAAATGTCGTCGAGCAGTCTGGTGTATTGCCATATAAAGCAGGTGTACAAGCTCAAAAATATGTACAAATAATTCGTTTTATTCCCGAGACAACTAGCCGGCTTCTTGACAACATAATAACCGACATTGAAAGGGTAATTTAATAAAAACTCATATTATTTAAAGTATTTTAAATATATTCCTGATTTTTTGCTGAAATTTTTTGCTGAAATTAAAATGAATAATAGCAAAATATTACTGAAACGTATATTAAAATCTGTATCAATTGATCCACTTTCTTACAATTATTTCGTTAAGAAATTGTTCACAATCTAATGTTCGTAACGTAATAGATAATTATTACTATTATTACTTATTATTGGGGACTACTGAAGATGGCTTGAATACAGCTGAAACGTTCAGTTTAGTATTTTATGTAATAGATACGATTGAAATATATATATTTATGATATTCGCACCAATTACCGCATATTAATGCCCGTTTTTTATTCTATTTTTTTATTTGTGTTAATATTTCAAGAGCCAATTCGAATTAGTTTTTAATTATATGTTAATTAATTAATTAAGTTATTTTTAAATTACCTTTAATTGTGCGAAAGCCGCATAACAAATATTTGACAAAAATATGTAAGTTTAAAAAGGCTGTAATATATATGTAGTATGGTTTTAATATTAGGTGTAGTAAAAAGAAATCCAATATTTTTCCATTCAATTTCATGCAAAAATAATGGATTTCTTTTTACTACACCTAATATTACATATTTTTTGATTGAAATTTTTTCATTGAATAATATATATTTTACATTTGCTAGATGTAGATGGATTCATCAACTAAAGGATTGATCATAACTTTTATCTCAATGGTGTTTATAAAAATTTTATGATATTATCGCTGATAACTTTACAAATATTATAAAAATTAAATGCAATGGAAAACTATTTTTAGGATTCGAATAGTACTTCAGCATGATTCAATGTTTAATTTTTCTGAATAAATCTATAAAAATATTAAATATTTTTACATTATATTTTGTTATTTTTAATTACTCTTCATAAATTTTTATTAATTATCTTTAGAATTCATAGTTTAGTATTAAAAGTATTATTTATACTAAAATATATTTAACAATATTTTAATCATTTTTATTTCTCATTTCTACGATTTCATATTAATTTCAATGATTTTAGTGATTTATTTTCGGGATATCGATTATGTAATTTTTCTCTATAATGGAAATGTGTATAAAGGAAAAGTAAACATTTTTTATGTATTTATATATATATATATATATGTATATATATATATATACATATATATATATATATATATATAAAATGTACATAATATAATTTTTATGTATATGTACATGTACGCATAAAACTTATACTAATGTATGAAAAAAACTTTTTTTTTACTTTTCACGTCCTTAGGAAAAAGTTACATGATTCACGCCAGAGTTTAGAAATAGGGAATAGTTTTCAAAACTATTTTATATTTTATATATAGATCTGGATAGACTTTTATCTGACGAATACTTTATCTTTATTTTGCAGTGTACTCTTCATTTTATGTTGTCCAGCAGTATTGAAATGTATCAAAGAGAGGATGAAAACAAAGAGTGTAGATTGACTAACACTCGCCCTTTCAGAAGTGTGAGAAGTGTTATTAGCAATTATTCCATTAATACAAATTTAGATATGCACGATGATGTAGAAACCTTGACACCTGAACAAATGTAAGTAATATAATTTATATAATAAGTAAGTAATATAATAAACAATTTAACTCAACTGTCTGAACAAAAAAGTAACACATTAAAAATATAATTAAACAAAAGAAATTCTACACTATATTTAAAAAACATATTTCTTTTCCAATAGTTATAAAAAAGGATTATAGAATGGTATTCATTATAAATTCACAATCAATTTTACAAATATTTTCCAGAATTTGTTTTAAATTAAATTTTTTCTTAACTAAAAATTAAAGATTATTTTAATTAACTTTTTTTTTATTTTTTCCATTATAATTAACCTTATAATAAATTATGCGCATTCTTTTTTTCTATCTTTGATATACACACTCGAATCTCCCCATCCATATTAGTTACCGTAATTCTTTCAGGAAAATAGACATGTTTTAATTAATTTTTTTCGATGGAGAATCGATTAAGGAACAGGTATAATGTATAAAAGACGATAGAATTAAGCTTCGAGATATAGATTAAAAAAAAAAAAAGTTCAAAAATATGAAAAAATCGATTTAACAAACATTACACTAGGATTTTTGGAATTCCAGTGTGTATAGTTAGGGTTAATGCCTTATAAGAGTAATTGTTTATAAAAATTACATAAACTAATTAATTTTGTTAAAAATTAAGTTGAGTTAAATAAACTTAAATTAAATTAAAAATTAATTTTAAAAAACATTATTTAGTTAAATTAAAATAATTATTATAATTTTTATAACCAAATCTACAGTGTATGTTTACTTTAGAGTTTAGATGATTAGAATTCAAAGTAATTGCGATATGAACATATTATAAAGGAGGATGTATACAACTTTTAAGAATTTTTGCGACCATGCTGGGAATCGTTTTATTTCAACATTTTTAAATGTAATTAAAATTCGCTCATTTTTTGCAATGCAAAGTGTAAAGAAATGACGGTCTGAATCTAATAAAGTTTATATAAAGTAATTTAATCGCATACAATGTTAATATGATAAACAGTGAATATCAGAAAAACTTAATGCAATAAATCGTACATTTCGGAACTCACAGGTCCTTCTTCAACAATTCATAAAATATGTTGCATGATAATATAGATGAATAATCTTACGATCAGCGAGACATATTGTTTTGAAGAATTGATCTTCTTGTTTTTATGTAATATGTAATTTGCGAAAACAGCATCTTACAAATTCATCTGATACTATTGAGCACAAATGTTACAATTTTTAAATGTATTTTTCTTCATAAAAATCAAAAATTATTATAATAATGACGCTACACTTAAAGAAAAATTGATACATTGAAATAAGATTAATAAAATTCTTATTCACATTATTATGGAATCGTGTCAGTTATGCTTCATATCAACAATGATATCAAATATTATCAAAAATTGTATAATATATTATATCAGATTGTTTTGAAATATATAAAATAATGAAAACTAAACTTTATAATTTTTATACATCATGTATTTTTTTAATATGGCATACATAATATACATATTGGACTTATTTTTGAAAACTTTGATTGCAAACGTAGCGACGTTATTACAAAAAACAAAGACGAAGTTACCAAACATGTGTTTGATCCAAACACTATGTATTCGGAATTTCCACCGAACCACCCAAAGACCGCTCGATTAGTTGACAAACCACTAAGCAGTTGTCCTATAGAGAATGGCGTTATAAAAACTGCGTAAGTAGTAGATTTTATATTTTTATACACAATATCTGTATTTGTAGCGTAAACATATTTATATTTTCATTCTTAATAATATTACTGTTTAACTTTACTTCCTACTAATGCCTACTAAAGACAGCACAGATTTTTGCATAACGCATAAAAAAATTAATTAATCAAATGACTATGTCCGTATGACTGTGTTTCGTTGCATGCATAAGGGTAAGATTTCATTTGTGTTTTTGTCATATGACAAATTTTTCAAACCTGTTGATAGGCTATAGAATAGAGAGATCCGAGGATCTGTCCTGCCCATATTTGTTGTACGACAAAAACGTACAAATGAAATCCTATTCTAATGCAAGTGAAATATTTTCATTTTATCCTTATTGTTCGCAGAGTATTAAACAGATATAAAATGATACATCAGGCACATTACGCATGCAACGGAACGCAGCCTGTGACTTTGATTGCATTCGTGCAAATCGTTGCAAATTCGTTGCACTTCTCCCTGAATACATGATATGATGGCCCTTCTAATTTAAAAACTCTATTGTTTATTCCACTCTTGACATCACTCTTTGTCTTCATAATTCTCTTGAAACTATTGGTGTTTGGCTTAAATTTATAATGCTTCTAGCTCGTGTTGAGAATATTTTACATAGTGTGCTCAGTTGACTAAACCATGCCCCTCTTCACGACAAAATAGCTTATTGTAAAATGAAAATGAGCCTTTTGCTATAATTTTAAATAAATAACTTTTAACGAGTAAGTGAATTCAAATAAACTTTTGCACGAATATTTATTTGAGTTTTATTAGTATGTGTACAAAATTTTATGTAATTGCATGGTAATACTATTTCCTCATCAAATTTACAAACAAGTACTGTAAAAGCGCCGTTTCCTATATACCTACTCTGTGACTAAACAACAATATATTGACACAATGTTTGTCTTCGTGTCTTCGACTAGAGAGTCTAGCCACTTTCTGTTAACAGTATCCTAATGAATTATATTATCATAGCTGGGGTTCAGTTTCTGCCGGGCCGCTAATCGCTGGTATAGCTGCTGGTCTACAACCTGAAGATATAGCACTCTCGGAAGTTCTTAGCGAAGATAACACAGAGAGAAGAGCAAATTTATCAAAATTGTCATTAGATAATAAATGGATTGCAACCATAACTGGTAATAAAGCTTTATTTTTTATATTCATATTTTGTACTATTTCATGATATATAAATTTTGAAGAAACCCACAGAATTAATACACAATAAATAAAAATATTTTTTAAACATTTATTTAATATTTTTACATTAAATAAAATTTAAAAAATTTTTTTTTAATATTGTCTGCTGATTAGGAAATTGCATCAGAAAATTAGCATTTATAAACTGATCAATTACAAACATCCACAGTAGGAAATTACAAAAAATTTATGTATTTGCAGGTGATTTAGCTGAAGTTATTTTAATGCAAGGACCTACAAATAACCAGGATGAAAAGTTTATAGTAGGTGTAGACGGCAATTGGAATTCATCAACTATACCCCGTTGGTATTTTCTGACAAATAATAGCAAATTACAATTTACTGCGGCAGAGATTAGAGGAGATATTGATGGATTCATTCTTGCAAGGGAAATTGAAGATTTATTTTCAAAAGTACCTAAATTGAGACTGTCGCAGATTTTAGATCTATATTATAGCTCTCGTGGATTATTTAATCCTACAATTAGAGCATGTAATCGAAAAACATTGTTCCAAACAACTATATCCAACAACTATAACCAGATAATGTCTGAACAGGTAATATTGCATATATTATACTAGTGAATAAAAAAAAACCTTTTTTTTTAGTATAAGAACATATGTAATCAATTTCGTATAGCTTTTTAAACTGTGAATACAATTCTATTCATTAAATTATTCTATTACAATTAGAACGTATATTTTGAAGCGGTTAAAATTGCAAAAAGCTATTTTTTTAATTTAGTATATTTTTGTATATTATAATTATGATGTAAAAAAATATTTATAATTAATATTGCATCGAAATTAGCAACTTAGCTAACTTAGGGTGCTCTTCCATGACAGTTGGAATTTCGGAAAACGGAATTTCAAAAAAGTAATAGAGTGGGAATCAACCAATCAGAATTATTGGAATTCATTATTGATCGTTTTGCACATTAAATAGAGATTATCAAAATTGAATTTCTGTACGTATAAAAAGAAATTCATTATTAATAAATAATTGTTCGATAAGTATTTATTAATATATGTATAAGTATTTTTCCAGCTTATAAATATAATCATTTATATCGTTGGGGATAAAATTGCGTGCTTATCGGTCCGAAATTTTTTTTGTGGCTACTAAAATAATTTAATATTCTTTCTTTAATAAATTTTATCTGCGACTTTTTGTGACTTAATTGCATTATTAATAATTTATTTTATAAAAAAAATTAGCACTTAATTTTCATTTTTATTGATATGTATATATTTTATATACTTTATACATATATTTTATGATTTATATCTGTATTTTGATTTATTTTATTACTAAATATTAGATAATAATATATCGCGATATTAATTTTAATCATATCTCTTTGTTTTCATTGTGCAACGGATATTATATGCTTTAATAGCATATGTAAATTCACAACTTTAACATAATAGATCTTATATTAATTACAAATACTTTTATATTATCAAATCAATACCATAAATTACTTTTAAGAATGAAAATAACAAGTACTTAATTTTTGTCACAACAAAATTTCTCTATCTGCGTCATATGTTTATGATATGTCAAAATATACTAAAATAATCCTTTATGCAACTTTAACTGAAAATTTTTCAAATGTAACCTAATAGAATATAAATTTGGAATAGTAGCGCCCATAAAACTACGAGAAATAATTATTTTCATTTTTGTGCACATTTTTTTGTTAAATAATATTATTCAACAAATCAATTAATTATTTTTGATAAGAAGTAAATAATTTTATCACACACACATACACAACGCATTAACACATACGCACGACAAACGCATGAGTTTTCAAAAATTATAAATCAAACCTTTTAAATTAAAGCAGTTCATTTCACTTAGACATTCAGTGCTTCATTAGTTTTGGAAGAATATTTGCATAAAGCTACAATAAATGACGATAAAATGGAAAATTTTGCAACACAAGCAACAGAACAGCTGGCTTTTTATGTTGGTGAGTATATAGGTATTCAGCATTTTACGAAATAAATACTTATTTTGAGATAAAATAAAGAGTAAAGCGTATAAATTTTAGATTCAATGGATAACGATTTATCGTGCAATAAGATAGAAACAGGAAATTTTGATGATGTTACTCAAATTGCTATTGATCTAACAATTATTATTGATATAACATGGTCTTTTGATGCAATACAATCAATTATTGCGTAAGTACAAATTATACGTAAATATATTTTATCCATGTAAATAACGTTTGTCATGTTATATATCGTTATATATCGTCTACACACAGTTACCTTTTACAAGAACAATTTGATAATTTTTCGTAACAAAGTTAAGTATGCTACAGGTTCTAAATCACTATATATTAGTACATATGTGCATATGTATATATGAAAGAAATATATGACTCCTAAGAATATCCTCCTAAGGACATTTTGAGGATGTTGAGCACTTCTCACTTGCTATATTATAGGACATCTTTAGGACATTCCCGAGAAAGAAATGGGATATCCAGAAAAACATCCTCAGTACCTGTTCATGTACTGTTTGATATAAGCACATAGTTGGAACTGTGTAACTTATCACTTAGGTCCGGTTATTTCACCTTTTGGTAAATTTTACCTATTAAATCTGGCAATCCGCGCATGTGATTGAATAATCTTGCTACTTACCCAACAGATAAAACATTTTACCAAAAGGTAGAACAATCAATCCTTAATAAGTTACTTTTTTCAATAAAAAAAACGCGTAATAATAAATTATTTTTCCAAAAGTGATTATTTCAATCTTAGTATTATCGTTATGAAAAATTATAATTTTATAAAAATTTTATAAATTTTATATCGTTATAAAAACAGAATAATACAATCGTATTACGAGTAATGCATTACTTTCCGTCTCTAAAGCTATCTTATAAACATAATTTCAATGAATAAAAATATTTTTTATTTTAACGACTAAAAATAAAATTACCAAAAACGGCCAAAGACGAATTAATAATACAGAATGTTAATAATAATGAATTCATACATTTAATAATACATTTAATAATACAGGATGTTAATGATAATGAATTCATACATTTAATATGTTTATAACATTAAAATTTCAAGCGAAAGTAATAATTTATAATTATTATTAGATATTGTAATGTCGAAACTAGTTTCGCTTGAAATTTTAATGTTTTAAACACATTAAATATACTTCATTATTAACATCCTCTATTAATTCGTCTTTAATTTTTTATTTGTTTTGTTTTTGTGTTGTTATTTCAATAACAAGTTGATCATAAAACTTAGCTGATTTTTTATTTTTTTCTTAATAGAAACATATTGGATAAAATCGACATAAATCAGTACAACAGTCAATTCACAATCATTAATGGTCACGATGGCAGTATCATGTTGAATACTACCAACAGTATTTTAAACTTTGGTTTATATAATATAAATAATTATACAAATAATGGTATGCTTGCACATTTTATAATATATCTCAAATGATTGTATTCTATTACAAGTGATTCAATTTGAAAATAACTTTTTCAGTTACTAATGGAACTAACTTCGATCTTCCTAAATCACTTGACAAATTGTATGTTTTGCAAAAAAAGAAATTAAACGATACACGTTATGGTCTTGGAAATGCAAAATCTGATGTGGTTTTAATTATTCCATATACATCATCTATCTCAAATTCTGATAAAGACTACTGCACACAACAGATTAAGAAGATGCGAGAACAAGTGCCGGGTAAATTATTTCCTATAAAAACTATCAGCTGCAATTATTATCTATATAATATTCTGATCCCAGAATAACGGTATCATCTTTCATGAATAAGCAGAACGAATTAAATTGAGAATCGATTATACAGAGTGTGTTCTTAAATAATACCACTAATCATATAGTGCTATTTCCTAATAAAAAACTATCAAATCGAAAAGTTCTGTATCATTTTGCAATTTTCACAATAGTTAACGAGATATTAATTTCTAAAGGTTGCCGAATAAATGGATAAAATCGATGCATAAGACATTTTAAAGTATTGTTCAATGTTTTTTGTGAAACATTTTGAAGAATGTTTCTTAAAGAACTCTTAAAGATATCTTAAAAATTGTTTTATATGTCGATTTTAGACATTTTGCTCAGAGGGTAACTAAGAAAAAATATTGCGAAAATTATAAAATGATAGAGGACTTTTCGATTTAGTTTTTTATTAGGTATAACACTATAATGGGCGTTATTTAAGAAATACCCTGTATATCTTGAAATGAGATGAAAATTATAAAAAAGAGAGCAAATTCTAAAAATTTCTAAAAATAAAATATTAACAATTTCACCTAACATTTGATCATTCAGATCAACACCTAAGTATTTGCTCATTTTTGTGCAATTTTTTTATTTCAAAATACACAATCGATTCCTTGAATTGAAAAGTTATCTACTATTTTGCAATTTTGCAAACAACAGTTAACAAAATATTAATTTGTAAAGATTGTCGAATGAACACGTTTTCGCCTAACTTATCATCAAATACACGACCATCCAAGGAACACACTCTGTTATAGTTAAGAGAAAGTCAAAGTGACGTATTTTGATTTTCTCTGATATCAAAATAATGACTTTTAGTTACAACATTTGACTGCTTATTAACTAACTTTAACTAACATCAAAATAAAGTTATTTTGATATCATTTTGATTTTTGTTGACTTTTGTGTTTCTTGATCAGTGGATGCTAGATGCGAGAAGTTGTTTACTACAAATCTAGAATTGCCGTAAAACTGGAAATCAAAGAAATCAGGAAAAAATCAAGAAAGTCATGGAAGTCAGGAAATTTTGCGAAATTTTCTGGAAAAATAAAATTCTCTAATGTAAAAATAGTTCACATGAAGTAAATGAAGTTTCATTATCATTATATTATATTATTGCAGATGCCATATTACTTATGTTGACTTATGGATCGATAGATAGATGGACAGATCTTATATCATCAACTGACTTGTTTGCCGTAACTGCTGTAGGCGATATAGGAGATTCAGCGACAATTACTAAATTAATTTCGAGGATAAAACAAGGTATGTGTAGGATCAGATCGTTTCCTTTAAAATCTGAATTTATATAATTTTACAAATATTTCATCTTGTCGTTATAGTTCCACAGCGATTGATCAATACACAATGTGGAGATAATTATGTTATTGTTGGAACGTCGAATTCATTTATCGATTACATTGAACCGAATAAAACAGTCTCTTACAGAATGCATCCTAATTATTTCTTTTCTATCAACAGCGATCATGTTTCTAAGATAACGGTAAAACTTTTCATACACAAAGAATATTTTCTTTTTTAATAAATATCTTTTCTAATAAATAAATATCTCTTTAGATTCAAAGTGATGATAATCTAAAAGTATGTAAATCGCGACGTTTTCAAAATATTAATGAGACAAATGACTGTGTATCAATAAATAATAATGCAAGTACTATTGAATTTTCCTGCGGTGATGCTGGTTTGATACATCTTTGCGATCCGTTGTATCTCTTAATCATTGCCAATTCTTCAACTACAAATTTTAAATATGGTAAACACAAAAAAATTATAAATTTAAATTAAAAATTTAATATATAATAACTGTTAATATATCACAATGAATGCATCCAGTACAATAACCGTTCAGTGAGACACTGAACACTCACTGAGCAGAGTATCTATTATGGAACATTTCGAAACGATTCCGATCGGCATTATTTCCTAGAAAATACAATGGAAATCTAGATTTGAAATTTATAATTGAATAATTCTGATCGAAATCTAATAGGTGCGCTGATATAGTAGTACTGAATACACTCATTTTTTTTTAAGTATATGTACTCTTAAATACACGCGCACGCGCGTACACACACACACACACATATAATATCTTATAAAAACGTAATGTCTTTTCTTATAAATCACCTAATATTATATTTCTTTAGGTCCAGATGAGTGCAGATTTCCTCATATGATCAAATACACCATTTCCTATGAGAATTTGATATGTGAAAGTAATGCAAATACAAATATGTTGAATATCTTCATTTTAATCATAAGTATGATATATACATTTTTGTAATAAAAAATACAAAAGATAGTAGAGATTGCAAAATTACCTTTTTTTAACAAAATCATATCAATGTAATTCAACATTCCTCAAATTTGAATTAGAATTGTAAATATTACTTAATATTACTTAATACCTTTTATTATTCAATAAACATAAATAAGATATTTTGGAATCATTTTATTCATATGTATTGATGGCGCTGAAAGTTTCAAAATAGAAAATATTGTGAAACTTAATTAAATAAATAAACTAATATTTAAATAATGATGTTGCTTCTTTAAATAAAAGGTTTACAAAGAGTCACTGTATGATCCACTCCACAGGCAACCTTTCTCACTTGAGCTCCTACTGCAACCTGTTACAAGAAAACAAATTGTTGCAGACAAAAAACTATCATTATATAGATGCACGCATACATTTTTTATTCATATTTTATTTGTAAATTATATTTTATGTTTACCTTTAAGGGAAAAAATTGATCCTTCACATGCCCTAATCCCAAAGACCCAAATCTGTTACAACCCCACATGTATAAATCCCCTGTGTTGGTTAACGCTGCCAGTTGATTGATTCCACAGTATATATTTGTTATCTAACAATGTATTTAATGATGTATAGTTCATGAATATGTTCACAAAAGGCTTTCGGATTGAAAAGATTTTTTAAATAAATTTAAATTATTTTAATTACCTTGACATTACGATTATATACATTATTGCCAAACAATGTAGGAGGAATCATGGTTGGTTTTAATACTCTTTGCACTTGAGGTCCAAGACCGAGTATACCGTATCCCCATACAAAGACATTACCATCATCTGTAACATAATATATTAGTTAATATGTAAAATATATATAATATATAAAATGTATTAGCTAAAATCAGAGATATATAGCATGACAAAAATTAACACAAAATATACTTAAAACAAAAACTATTATCAAATAAAAACCATAAATAGTAATTATTAAAATAAAACTGTTAAATTAAAATTATTATGAGTTTTGGTGCTTACTGTTTAAAATCATACAAAAACATCCACCTGCTGCTATGTCTGTTATATATCCTAATTCTTGTGTATATAATTCTGTAGCAATGTTTACTTGATAATTATCTTCTCTGATTGGTAATTGACTATATTCCGAATTACCCCAGCCATACACTTTCCCTTTATCTGTAGTAGAAATATTTTAGTTATGTTAATATTATATGAAAATATAATGGGTGTAGTAAATCTTAAGAAATTGATTAATCATAGCTAAGTACTCTTCCGATTTCGATTGTAACTAATTAATTCCTTAAGATTTAAAGCTTACTACATCTATTGTTTTTCAAAATTTATACAAATACTTGGTCTGAGTATATGCATTTCATAGTTACATACCACTAAGAGCTAATACACAATCAGCAGCACAGGCAACTTTGACTATACGCTGTCCTGCCAGGTCACCCTTGACTAAACTTGGTCGATGTTCATTTTGATAGTGTGCAAGACCTGTTTGTCCATCAGCACCCCAGCCAAATGTATACACTCCACCTGTCTCTGTCAAAAGTACGCTATTATATAATGTTAATAAGAAAATACTAGAAAGAGAATTATAATATAATTACATAATATTTAATTGATATTTTGTACCTGTGATCTTGACCAGCTGTCACCGCAACAATTTTATTTCCTTTAATGTTAGGTATATGATGCACAGCTGTACTTTTCTCGTAATTTTCATTCAATATAATGGGCCTACCACATTGACCATATGCATTATTACCTAATGTAAACAAACCTTCTGTTGTTAATATTAATAAATGCGCTCTTCCAGCAGCCAGGCCTATAATTTTGGTCGAGGCATTCTGTAATGGCAAAGTTATTGGCTTTGGAATAAATATCATATTGAGAAACTTCTCATCGAGATCGTAACCTGTTGTAGAAAAATTAAACTATAATATAACTTTTAAAATTAAAGTTTGTTTTTAATGAAGCGGGGCTTTATAATATTGGCAAAACTAAAATAGATCTTTAGTTACCAAGTTGTGAATCAGTATTTATGCCAGATCCATAAACAATATTCTTATCCGAAGAATGTACAGCATAAGCTGTAAAACCATAACCACAAGCGATATCTGTTACCCTATGTTGCTCAGCAAAAGACAGTCTTTTTGGTTTTGAAAGATACGAAATTCTGTTCTTTTTTAATGCTCGTGGTTCTCCAAGAGCACCATGTTCCGCAAGACCCCACACATATACTCTACGATCGTTCTCTCGACTTATCGGATACTGAAAAACTATAATCCATGTGATTTTATATAAGTAATCTGTCAATTCAACAGTTAATATTAATATAAATAATATCTAGGCAGAACGTTTTCTAACTTGGTAAAGTTTTAAGTTCAGGTTTCAAAGGTATGGACGTCTTGCTGTCTAGATGCAAATTTTTAGCACGCTTTGTGACTCGCATGAACCAATTACTTCCTGCATTCAACATTTTCGTAGATTTCCTCAAAATGTAGAGATATATGAATATTTTGTAGTTCTTCTTTTTAAAATCCCTGTTTGGATTTTACGAGCACATGGAGTCATAGCATGGATAGATTTGATCGCGTTTCTTAAAATCTTCAAAAATTTTGAACTTTAAATGAGAAAGATACATATTTGGGCGTTGAAAAGAGAGAAAGCGAAGATACTAAGTGCAAAAAGTACAAACAACGCGACAGATCTAAAGACTACGACACACGATGCTTGTTTTCCTGCTAAATTATTAGCTGGATTAGAATCTTGTCACCGTATTGGCTACGATGCTAGCACTGACAGTCATTGGCTGCGTTCAGCAAATTCAGTTGAGTGAGCGCTTGCTATTATTGATGTATTCTTTTAGATCATCCAATCAGTATTTTAGATTTGGAAGAATAC
>Ga0157364_1000198_pt1 | contig 32906 bp, 17 predicted proteins | sample AttsexASBM2_FD_111476 | JGI IMG/M metagenome (GOLD analysis project Ga0157364, IMG submission 111476) | Fungus gardens microbial communities from leaf cutter ant in Ribeirão Preto, State of São Paulo, Brazil - Atta sexdens ASBM2 | ecosystem: Host-associated > Fungi > Mycelium > Unclassified ...
CACTCACACGCACATACACACACACACACACACAAACCCTCACGCTCGCACTCAGAAGTGCACGCACACAGTAACACACACACACGTATGTATACATATATATTATATTTTATATTTTACGATGTATATAATTTAATAGGTTTAGGGATGTGCAGATATTCGAGATTTCGGGTTCGGGTCAGGAATTTTTTTCAGAATCAAGTCGAGAATGTTTATAATGTTCGGGACCCATAAAGAATACTACCCGAATTTAAAATCGGGCAGTGATCATAAATGTAACTGTGACAACATGAAACTGTCTAACGACACAAATGTGATATTCCGGGTATCTAAAATTTACGGATATCTGAACATTACAAATATTCGAGTCCTGACTCCGAAAAAAATTCCCGACCCGAATCCGAAACTCGAGTATTCGTAATTTCAGGAACCCGCACACCCCTAGTAGTTTTGTATTTATATATATTTGTGTTTATACATTTTTTATTTGTAAATGCATAAAAGCATGTAAAAAGTTAATAACTTAAACATAGGTACACACTCTCTGTGTGTGTGTGTGTGTGTGTGTGTGTGTGTGTGCGTGTGTGTGTGTGTGTGTGTGTGTGTGTGTGTGTGTGTGTTGTAAGGTATGAAATTTTATTATGTATTATACATTGTTGCTTATTTAGCTTGGTGAAACTGGATTATATGTAACTGAACTAAAAGATCACGTAATTATACAAGAAGGGGAAGACCAGATATATAATGAAGAAGATGTTGTACTGAATATACCGGCAGAAGAAACCGTAACCGATGAAGTAAATCATCTTGTTGAAGATCAGGTAAAATAATAGAATTTTTTAAAAGTTTTGGGATGCAAAATAATTTATTATTATTAAAATTATTTATAATTTATTATTTTATTACATCGTTTTGTTTCACAGATAAATTTTGTGGAGAGTGAAGTTACTGCAGACGATTGTAAAGTTGAAACTGAAGTAGAAACGGTATACACTTATAACGAGAACGAAGAAGGCGAGACAATAGTTGTACCATCCGCTTCGCAAGAAGAAGATAAGAATGTGCGATTAGTACAGATTAGATTTCCGACTTCTGTAGATGGAGAAGGCAGAAGTTGGTTAAGCTTAGTACAAAATACTTGAATTAATTAATCAAGAAGTTATATAATTTACTAGGTACAGAAAGTAGATATAGACAACACAGAATCTAAAATCAGGACATAAGACTGATGAGCTTTCTACAATAAATGTTACTTAGGCTTTAAGTCTTAAGTCATAAGAAATTAATTATAGTCTATTATTCTTTCCACATTTGACTTTGATCAATTTCTTAAGACTTAAACTTAGATAATAGTTTATTGTAGAAAGCCCATGAGTATTGTTAAATAGGCCGAGTTTTTAGCGCATACGTGATAGTAAAACAATGAATACAGATTATCTTACAGTTCTGATTAGCTGCTATTTTTTGCATTCTATTTTTCTGTTAAGATGTGAACGCGCTCTGAATCTTGGTAGGCTCGACCCAGAAGAAAAATAGTTAATTTATAAACATAATACTTATAAAACTGTGCTGACATACTATCAGTAATACTGATTATGTAAGGTTGCAAAAATACTGATATATACTATTAGTATTACATTCAATATTACTAATCAGTGTTATGCGTCATTTATACAATGCACGGAATAAGAAGTGTCATTTTAAGAATAAGAAATTAACCAATCATAGTCGATTATTTTTCTTACATTTGATTATGATTGGTCAATTTCTTACTCTTACTTTTTATTTCGTGTAGCCGATGCATTATTGATCATGTAAAGATCGCATTATGGATATTTATTTATATATATTATTGAAACATTCGACGCACATGCGCTAAAAATCCAGCGTCTAATAACATTTGACACTTCACATTTTAAAGATGGAATCCATAAACGTTGCTCAAGCTTCGAGATGATTTTAAGCTACTTGAGTACAATATATCATAAATCAATCGGAAGGCTGGTATTCATAATCAGTTCTTATTTCAAGACCATAATTCTCTCATTACTAGACATTACTTAAGTCTTATTCCAAGACTTAAGTAATGTTAAATGTATAAAATGAGGCTCGAAAGAATCTATCAGTGAAAAAACTCATCAGAGTCTACAGCAGCTGTTCGGATGCACAGAAAATCCTTTATTTTCGTGAATGTAACAAAACGAATAAAATAAATGAAATTAACAAAATTAAAATTCAGATAAATAATTTTAATGATTCTCTAATTGTTTCAGTTTTCGTTTTTCTTTTGAATGATTACATAGCAAATCTGATATGATAAATTTGATGAGCGATGTGATTCTACTTTTTGACGCAATGTATGACTCCAGTTTTACTGTAAGTTTTTATATTATTATATAGGTTAATATTTTTGATAATCATTTGCCTATTCATTACATAGCTAATTTGACATTACTAATATTATATAATAATGCATAAAAAAGAATGAGCTAAATTATCAGGAATCATCTTGGAATTTGCGTTACTTATGTAATTTAGATTTATATTCTATATAAGGATCTAAAGTGAAAAATCGAAACTTTTATTTTATTTGTTTTGTTACATTCACACAAAAATAAAGAGTTTTCTGTGCATCGGAACAGTCGATGTAATCTCTGACGGGCTTTTTTATATTTTTTTAAGTAATGTTTTAAGACGTTGTCTTTGATGTTTGATTGTCGTTGATGTTTTAATGCGGCTTTCTGATTGGTTCATAACATCTCAAGATTGAACTTAAGACGATCTTGAATATAAGAATTATGAATATCGGTCAAGAGTCGTTTGCATCTTAAGACATTGCTTGAGTCTTGAATTTAAGAACAAAAACTATGAATACTAGCCTAAGTGCTTGTGAAAGAGTTTTTAAATATTTTTTAGATGTTTATGTCCCGATTTTGGACTTTGTGTTATCTGGAGACTGTTAGTTATGTATGTACTATTATAAAACGACAAACAACTATTATATTAAAATAACTTGTATGTGATTATTAATAGTAATATTCAGTACATTAATAATTTAACTCTTGTCTTAATTATTGGATCACTTTTATAATTATCTTATGATGAATTTCTATATTAAAAAAATTCATTAATTTAACCCTTTAGTAAATGTTGTAAGTGTTGTAAATTTGCAGCGTTTATTTTAAAATTAAATTCAGGATCTGTAAATTAATTACATTCAAAAACTGATGATAGAAATGTATTTCGCATTGAACACTGAAGTATTTCTATCTGCTAGAAAGACTAGATATATCTCTCCTTGTGCACGCGATATATATCGATAGTACAACACATTGACTTTTTATGTGACATTTTTTTAACAAAAATCATGGCAAAAACGGTGAAAATTTTTTTTAAGTAATTTTAGTAATTAATAGTAAGATAATTTTTTTTAAGATGCCATTAGAGGATTAAATAAAAATCGATGTACTATTCCGAGAGACTATGATAAAATTAAATAAGTTAGATTTAATGCAGAAGATGAACAGAAGATAACAAATTTAATATTAGCTTAATTTTTCATCTTAATCATATTATTGAGCTGTTCCAAGATTTATCGCCATATTGAAAAAAGTCTGTAGTAATGTAGAGATTTTCAGTAAATTTTGAAACACAGCTTATGTAACTTATAGTGAATTCGGTTCATTGCGTATGATTTCTCATTATATATTGAATTAGTATTCATTAAAAGCGCTTTACATAAAGTACTTAATGCAGTGGTATAATATATCTTTGACAATGAAATAATATGTGAATATTTCGTTAAATAACGTGATAATAACATTAATTGTTTAATCGTTTAAAATATTTATGCTTTTACAATTAACTTTATTAATTTTATAATAATTTTTAATGTGCAAAATTAATTATATGTCCATCTTCTGCTATATCGCTGTATTTGATACTTTATCGTCGTGCATGTACTAAAAACCCGAATCGCCTAATCTAGTGTAAGCAAGTGACTGCATTCGCTATTAGTCTCTTTCACCAATTTCGATTAATGATAATCGATGGTTAACTCAATCATGATTGCCATCGTGAGAGCTAAACACAATTTATTTCAGAAAAGGAAAAAAGAAATATTGTGATAAATTAAATTGCTATTGGCACTTCTGTTTATAATTGAGTTATAATCGTTGATTAATTTAATCAGAAATTAATGAAAAAAGACCCTTAGTTGTGCAAAGTTAATTTTTATTTAAATATCAGAAGATTTTATGATTTATTAAAGAATTTTTTTATTACTAAAATGTATTTATATTTTTGACACAATTTCGTTTAAAAATATATCTAAAAACTTGTGATATCATATTATGATAATACACACATACATATGCATATACACTCTGACATAAAAGGCGTATTTTACATATATACATATATACTTATATATATTAGGTATGGGAAAAAGTTCGTGGCGTTTTTCCCGTTAGATGGCATTAAAAAAACGCCACGAACTTTTTCTCACACCTAATATTTATTTATATCTAATTAGTTTTATATAAAGTTCAACTTTTATACTAATTTCTTAAGTCTGAATATTTGAAATTATTATAGCTCTTTTAAGTATCAATTTTTTCCGACTACTTCAAACCATTGGCGTAAAGCATCGCTCAGAACACCCGGTAATGTGTTTATGTCTCTAAGAATCATATAGAAAGGAAATGGGAAATTATCCATATACGATCGAATTCCTAATAATTTTCCTTTTTCAAATATAGGCATACGGATATCCAATATTGAATCCTGAAAAAAATTAATAAGCTATTAATAATAGTTTTTTAAACGCGTTTTTATAGTATTCTGTCTAAATAGTATTTAGACAGAATTATTATTATTGTAATTATTAACTTAGGCTGGATCATTCCATCTTTCGATAAACTTTAGTTCACTCTTTTACTCGTTGAATTGTTTCATCTTTTGATAAACTTCGACTTTAACTCTCTTATGCTCTTACGCTCGTTGCACCAACATTACTTTGACTTTAAGCGAAACTTAAAATATCTCTATCTCTCCTTCTCTCGACTTTAAAGAGAGAAAGTGAGTTTTAAGTCTCACTTAGAATAATGTTGGTGCAATCGGGTCTTACACTTTTATTCTTGTTTATCAATTAGATAAATTATCACATTCATCCGAAAATGTAATAACCCTTCATCATTTTTAAATATGATTAAAAAATTACCTTATTAATTGGATTGTCGACTATTATAAACACTAGAAAAATATCTACAAGTCTGGCTCTCCTGACAGCATAATTCACTTTTTCTTTTCCTTCTGAAAATATTCCTCTACCATCCGATAATACTACCAACAGTTTAGCATTGTCGGATGAAGCACATTGACTCTCGAACATATCTACTGTAAAATCGACTAATTGTCCAATCATTGTCTTTTTTTGATCAAACCTCATTTCTTGTATTAGCCTGTAAATAGAAAAAAAATCTTAAATAAAATGTAAAATTCCAATTATATTATTTAATAAAATCAATTAGGATTATTCTAAGTAAAACAAGATTAAACAATTGTAATTGATAAGTTTAAATGAGTAAAGTAATGACTAAGATTAATATCATTCATCTAATTTTATTTTCGGAGCCATATATATTCAATTTTTATTTAATTAAATATTAAAAGTTTATAGAAATTATATAAAAATACCTAGATCCACTTTGTTCTGTGAAAGCTTCTCCTAAAGGATGCAATACTTTTACTTGCTCCCCAAAGCTTATGACACTAAGTTGTCCCACTTCAAGATATGTCATAGCCTTGCTAATCAGCGACAAGGATTCGAACGCCAATTCTTTCGAATGATTATCTGCCATGCTGCTAGAATCGTCTAATGCGAGGACGATCTGATAATCACGTTTCGAGGGTTTCGTGCGTCTGAGCCAGATTTTATCCTTGCGAAATTGACTAGCTATATAAGGAATGATTTTTCGCATATTGATGCGTTTGCCCGTCTTATAATCACCCTTCAGTCTCGATGCTTGCGTGGGCTCCAACACCAATCTTAATTTTTCGGATAAATCCCTAGCAGCTGCATCTGTAACTGAACACAAACAATTCCATGCAGCTGTAGCTTCTTCTGTGGAAGGTACTTGCGTCCATTCATCCAACATTCTTTCCATTTCGTATCGCTTTCTTTCCACATAATCAGAGCAAAGATCATTTTCTTCGATATTCCATTCCATTGTATGAAATGTAGATTCATTTCCTCTCTCCACTTTCATTGTCTCTGCTGTTTCTCCTTCTAATTCGACTGTTGTCTCTATTTGATTGTTTTCCATGTTTCTTTTACCATCGGAATCCTTTTTGGATTGGTTATCTGCAATTTCAGAGACCTTTTCGGGTTTGTGCTCATTTATTTTATCATGTGTCACATCATTTTCCTTATCTTCATGCATTTCTACATCCATAATGTCGTCCTTTTTCTCTTCTTCATTTTTATCCTTATCCATATTAGAAGCTTGTTGTTTGATCTGATTTTCCGTTGCGGCGTCGAGTGTGTAATCATCGAATTTCTCGGAATCCTTAATGTGTTGAGCCATCTCAGCCTTATTATCATCGGCATTGCTTGTATCATCTTTTTTATCCGTCGATACTTCGTCTTGCGTGTAGGTCGTTTTTAATTTCTTTAGCGTCGACTCAAATCTGTCCAACAGACTGCGATCCTCGTTACTCTCACCCAAGTTCTTCCTCTTTTCGACTGGTTTTGTCATGTTATTTTGCGGTGACGAAACAGTTTCCTGCTTAGATGATCCTGAATGCCCGCTTTCCTGTTGTGCCGATTGTGATTGGCCTGTGCCTTTATCAATATTGTCCTCTTGAGTATTCTCAGATAAAGTTTCCTGTTGATTTTTCGTATCTGATTGTTGCGCTACTGTATCACGTGAACCTTCCATCGTTTCTTCAATTTGTTGTGCAGCATCCATTTCTTTGCTCGCATCATTTGCGCTCGGTGCTGCCTTTTCTTGTAGTTGTTCTTCCTCAACTTTTTTATCTTGATTCTGCTCTTCATCTTTGTTCTCAGCTTCTGTATTCTCATCACTTTTTTCTTCAATTTTCTTATTAGTTTCATGTTCTTCCATTTTATGTGCCTGATTTTCCTTATCGGTATTACTGTCGTTCTCATCCTCACTAGAATCAGGATCATTTTCTTTAATCTCTTCAGATTCTTTCTTGAGTTCTAAATCTTGTTTTTCTAATGGCGGTTTTTTCATCTCATCGATATCAAATGGATTTTCATCCTCGCCACCATTGTCTTCCTTACCGTTTTCATCCAAATTTATGTCTTCTGGTAAGTCAAGCGGTTCGGGTTCCGGTTGAGGTTGAAATTTGCCGTGATAAGGATTAATATGATCCTCATCTACTTCTGGTTCATTCAACTCATTAATTTCCTTTTTATTTTCCTCTTGCCGATTTTCGTCATGATTCGTATTGTCATCATCATCTTGTTTTCTCTTACCATTATCATCCCTCGCACCCATTTCTTTTTCACCGATTTGTTCACCTGTACCTTCCTCTTCATTTTCGTTTTCCGACTGCTGATTGTCCGTTTCGGATTCTTCTTGATCGTCACCCCAGATTTCTTCATCAAGCTGCTCAGCACCTTCTTCAATTTCTCCCATTTCTTTATCCAAATCATTTTCTTCGTCATCGTTACTCTGCTCTTCATCACTGTGATTCTTTTCCATATCTTGAAGCTTACTATCGAAATCCTCAGATACGTCGATTCCTTTCTCCTCTTCCTTACAAGTTTTATCATCTTGTTTCTCTCGTTCTTGATCCGCAGGTTTTGCATCCTCAAGTTGATCTTCGGATTCTATTCTATCGGAAACATCTTTCGTTCCTTCACCTTCGGCTAAACCCATCCCGCCTTTTTCTGTCTTTTCTTCCGATTCGTTCATTTCGCTTTCCTCGAGATCTAAATCTTTTGGCACGCAGAACCCATTTGCAGCTAAATCTAAGAATACATTTAATTGCAGGTACAATATTTTACATGTAATACGGAATGATGCTACTTGCTCGTTTAAATAAAATTGAACGAACAAGATATATTGTTCCAATAGAGGTAAACACTTTAGGAGCAACCTGAAAGAAATAATAATAGATTTTTAATTTTGTGAAATTTGTAGCTCCTATTTCATGTTAGCAAAATTTTATTAATATTTTTATTCATAGGTACAGAAAAATAATATGCTTCTTTTTAATAAAAGTATTGAATAAAAGTATGATTCTATCAAGAAATATTGTCAATATTAAATAGAATTATTGTTACCTGATACAATCATTTGCTGATTGCGGATCGAATTTACGTATTAGTAGCAAAAGATTGGAAAATAAATTGTGTATATCAGCCAGCTTTAATTCATTCTTTATATCCCGTTCGAGCAATTCAACAAGTTTTACAAGTTTCAATTTTTCTTCTGCTTCTTTCTTTATGTTGATATTATTCTCCTCATTCGGTTTTTTATTCATATGCAACATATCTTCTTTGATATCTTTAAATTTCTTCTGTATTACAAGCAATATTATATTTATTAAATGTTTTAAATCTGATTCATATCGTTCGATAATGTGATTTCCTTTCTTCAATTGCTCTTCATTTTCAATATCTGTGAATGTTTGCAATTTTTTGAATAGCATGCCATCATCCTGAAGGAAGCATTCCATCTTCGTGTCTAAAAACGCTATATTTTCCCAAATAGGATGCACAACATCCAAATTCTTAAATAATAGTTTTATATTTTTAAATTGCGCTCTTAAGTCTTTAATTGTAGTACAGCATTGCTCCAAGAATTCAAAGTGCTTTGAACTTGCAAATGAAATATGAGTAGAATGTCCAAAATGATCTACCGATAAAACTTCAAATGGCATAAATAATGTGTGAAAACGTTTTGCAGTAGCTTTTACTGAACTTAAACTATCCTTCAACATAGCATTTGCATTCTTCCAAATCTCGTCATTTTGAGAGGCGGTAATTATAGGAAGCGCATTTGCATCTAACGTAAGTTTGGCTCTGTTCGGATCACTTGATGATTCCACGGGACAACATTGCAAAAACAGCAGCAGTTGTTCAAATCCAACTTCCAACGTAATCAGCAATGTCTTCAGGCTCTCTACGCGTTTCATGAACGAATCGTTACTCGAATTGCTTTTGTTCTGTCTTAGCATATCATATAAATCTTGCTCGCGTGTTTCGGACAAATTTAAAATCTGTGCACGAAGTGACGAGAAACGATCGAATGACTGAACGATTGTCATTTTCTGCATATGGGCTATCAGCATCAAATGCGCGGAATATCCTCGGCAACGTTCTATATTCTGCAATCCTAGATCGGTCTGATTTGTGCTGAGCATCGCATTGAGAGCATTTAATCTGATGAGAGACTTATAATAATATTTTTCGCAGCCTTTCCACTGCGTCAGCATATTCTGGTCGGCTTTCTTCAGTTTAAAATATTGACCGATTGTGGAAAGATCCAAAGGTGATACTGTAAAATCTATTACTTTATCCGCATTATTCTTCAATGTCAATATACCAGTGCGATAAGATATGCCCATTTGAGTCAACTCCTTGAAATAATTGGCGAGCGTCATTTTCTTCTGTTGCAAGATACTTTTCGCCTGAGACTTCTGCTTATTCTTCGGAAGACTTCTATCGATGTTTATTTCCCGAAGACGTACGCTCTGCTCCATGTAGTTTTCAATAAAATTTTCGAATTCTTTTCGTACATTCGGATAAGAATTTACCAGGATTATTTCCTTGCATAGACAAGGAGCCTTTCTGGCCTTCGTTAGTAACGTAATAAGTTCGCTTGTAAATTGTACTTTCACGTCTACAGACTGCGAAGATTTTGTTATGATAAAATCTTCAGGTCTCGTTATGTGCTTATGATGTTCCCCATCATCCCAGATGCCTTTGCTTATCTCTGTATTGTAAGATGCCGATTTAACAGTCAAGCAAGAAGACACGGCTTGCTTTAGGGCATTCTGGAACTCCTTTACTAATTTATGCAGAGTTCGATGCGTTTTCTCAATTGTTTCTTTCACAGCCCAATAGCTAATGTCGTTCCATCGTGCAATTTTAACAAAGTCCTTCAACTTCTTTTCAATGGGCGCTTTTAAAACGGCGATTCTCGCGTTCACATCGTCTACGAACTGTTTGTAATAATTGTACACATTCCATAATATGGCCAAAAGTTCATTCTTGTTATCACTATCATCAAAATAATATACATGACAGTGGAACGTCAAGAGAAGATCTAAGCACGATTCAAATTCAACAAGGGATGACTGGTTCATGAAATGCTCTAGTGATTCTATGAATTTTTGCTTGGTGATAGGCTCATCGTTTGTTTCCTGAACATTATCCTTTTCAGATTTCGTAACATAACTCTCAATCAATGCATACAAAAAGAACCACCATTTGGACGTATCCGATCTGAGATTCTCGTATGTTGCATCAAGACAACCCTTCCAGCAAGACAATTCCAGTTTTCTCCAATATATTATCTGTTGCGTTAACTTTAACACATGATCCGTCATGCTGACGCCACTGTGTGCGTTCTCCTCCCATTGATGCATCTTGACAAGCAACAACTCCAAACCTGTTAGAAATCTGGAAATAGGTGAAGTGACCGAAAATGTGTAAATCCTTTCTATTATACATCGTATCGATCTCAGAGTGGGATGTTCTGGCCATTCTTTTAGCAGATTATCAACATGATTTAGGATATTCTCGCACAACGGTAGGCACTGCTTCACTTCCTCGACATTGCAATCCTTGTAGAAATCGTACGCTCTCATTCGTCCTTCGGACCATGTGTTTTCTCGCAAAGTTCGATCTGAGCTTTTCTCTTGGCTTGCTTGCAACCCCAAAGTAACCAAAAAATTCAAGCTGTTGTATAGTTTGACTGCGAGTCTTTCGCTCAAACTCGATAGTATGTTATTGAGCATCCCGTATATCGTATTATATCTTTGAATCAGAGACCCGATGTAATTCGTTGAACTTGTCAAAGCAGAACTGTTGCATATCCACTTGGTCGCCATGAAGGACTTGACGATATTCGAGTGGATCTGTTGGATCTCTCTGATGTCATCCTTGGTGATAAGACCGCTGAAGTTTGACTCCGTTTCATCCAATTGGGTTGATATACTCTTCTCGTTGAGGGAGGGTTGCGATTCATCTTCTATATCGTTAAAGTCCTTTTCACGATATGATGGAAATAGCTTGCGAATTTCCAGAGTAAGCTCTTCTTCCTCCGTCAATGTATCGTTGTGACTCTCAATTTTATTTTTGTATAGACTGTCTCTCTCTGCGGTTCGTTTCTCTTCCTCCAGTTGTTGTTGCTTCCAGATCAGAACTATTTGCTGTAATAATTTGTTCATGTCTCGCCATAATGACTTAGTCAGACCTTTGTTAAGAATCACATGATTGTGCAATTCATATAAACCCGACTTGAATATTCGGAACTGCTCTTGCATCCTGACAAACGTGTCCGTAGAGCATGAATTCTTGCCAATTAGACTCCTCATATTTGTGGAAACACATAAATCACTCAGATTCAAAAGATTTTCTTGCTGCAGGCCGACTGTTGGGAATCGAATCAAGTTGTATATCAAAGATTCGAGATCGGCTTCTCCACTTTTACGCAGAGATATCAGCCGTCGGATCTCGTTAATCAGTATGAAAACGCCATGATTTAACTGAGCCAGCGCTGTCAACAACGGAAGAATTACATCTGGATAAGCCGACAGGTATTTTGTTCTGATCTGCTCGGCGAATCGTTGCACTGATAAGCCCCAAATTTCCGCTTCTCGCGAAATAGTCTCCGCATTTGTCAGATCGGTTAATTCACAATCTCGACTGATTTCGTCTGCGATCATATACAGATTGTTAATGTGCTTTTTCACTAACGTGTAAGAACCTACTCTGTCCCTGAAATCAGCGCTATCTTTGCTGAGCGAGGCGAAATTGACAGACGCTGGTCTAAACGCTCTCAGACAGTTGAGATCATCTCTCATCTTCAGCAAGCGCTTCTCGCAGTTTCTCATCTCTGCAAATCTTGGATGCTCATTTGCTGCTGATATTCCCAGAATACGATCTTGCAACATTGTAACGTATATTGTTTTTCTAAAATCGTTGATGTCTTCCTCTAAGTACTGCAACTTCAGTTCCACTTTATGCACGGGATCGATGAGATCTAAATTTCCAAAGAGCATTAATTGTATATAACCAAGTATCATCCACCCTTTCCCTCGTTGAAGCGTTTTAGAAAAACTTTCTTCTTCATTCTCATCATCGATAATACTTATCTCGTTATATGCTTCATGCAATTCTTCGACCGACTTGAAATAATCACTGGATTTGATATCGTCCGCGCAATTCCTAACTTGTTTTTTTATGTCGTGCTCCATGTCCATTTTGTGGATCGTGGATGAATATAAATGCAAGTAAAATTTTAATGTTGCCAAATCATTGTTGTTTGAATTGCATTGTTTATTTGTTAATGAGATACTATTTCTCCACAAAATCTCATTTAATAATTGTAGCTGATTAATTTGCGCCGTATATGTTCCGAGTGCAATCGCGGGAAGAACATTTTTTTCTTTCTCTTGGTTAGTTTTTAACATTAGTTGCAATACTAGGTTCAAAAGAACTGGTCCACCGACATGGCATTCTATCTATAAATATATAATATAAATAATATAAATAATATAAATAAATTATAACGTGATATATTTTTAAACGAGAAAATTTGAGTGTTAAAAATTAAATATTAGTAATTTCTCTCTATATAATAACATATAGAAATCTTATAAGTGTCCCATTTTAATTGACCATCTTAAATATTTCTTGAACAAGTACATTTTAAGGAAAAATGCTTTAGACAAAAGTTTTGTAACTTCAAGGGGGAAATAAGATAGTACCATTGGTGTGACCTTAAGTGGCTTTTTCAAGGTTAGATCAATGTAATCGAAGTTTTTTAAAATTTCTATTTCTCAGTACGTGTTCTTATAACATACCTCAAGAGCTTTCCAAAACACTGTAATAAAATATTTTTTCATGAAACTTTTTGAGTTATATGGCTTGAAAGTTACAGTATCGCTGGCATAAGTTACTCAAGGTGCTCAAATGATGGCTAAGATCTTTTGAATGTTCAGTGTCACGACCTTGATAATATTTGTTAAGATCAAGATTATTAGAAGTTTCTTTTGTTTTTACTTTTACGTAAAAATGAATTTTTAATGCAAAAATGAAAATAAGAGGAACAATCTCCAGTATTTCAAACGCTATCAAGATCATAACACTGAACATTCAAAACAACATTCAAAAGATCTTTTTTTAGGCACCATTGTTTGAACATTTTCAGTAGTGCTAATGCCGGCGATACAGTAACTTTCAAGCCTTATATTCAAAAAGTATTTCATAAAAAAATTTTATTATAGTGTTTTGGAAAGCTCTTGAAGTGTCCTACAAAAATATGTATTGAATTAAAAGGTTCAATTTAAACAATTCAAATTATCCTAATCTTGACAAGGCCAAGGTCAAACCAATTGTACTATCTTATATCCCCCTTGAAATCACAAACTTTTGTCTAAAACATTTTTTTCTCTAAAGTGCACTATTCAAGAGAGAGAGAGAGAGAGAGAGAGAGAGAGAGAGAGATTTGAGGTGATCAATTAAAATAAGACATTCTGTATAGAAATTATTAATATTTAATTTTTAGCAGTCATAGACTCGAATTGTTAATTATTAGAGAATATTTAAAATATAATTAATATATATAATTATTTTATATGACACAGTCATAGATATATTTCGTTGAATTTTATTCTTCAATATTTTAATTATCTCTCAAAACATTTTTCAAACTTTCTCATTTATTATATAAGACTAACAAACCTTGGATTCGACGTAGGAAGTTATTGATTTTTCTACATCTTCTTCTGTTATACCGCGCCAGTGCAAAAGACGGCTCGTACCCTTAAAAGCATGAGATTGCTGAACGAATTGTGCGAGACTGCAAAATAGTTCCGGCAGCAACAAGAGCTCTGATTCTCGCTCGACTCTAGTTATTGCGCTCAGCAAACCCATCAGATCGCTCGGTATACTGACTACATCCGCGAATTTCGCAAGGCATTCCGTTAAAGTGACATCGGAAATGATTACTTCCTGACACATCTTTCCCTGCAAAGTACAAGCGAGCGACAGAAACATGTACTCATAAATCGGCCACAAAGGTATCCTCGCATTCAACTGCATTATTTCCCTCTTTGGAAGAGAGTGTACTCTGTTTAGAATATCCTCGACTTCCGTAGGAACTCGTAGACGAATGTGACTCTCATCACAGAATCTTTCTACCTCGTGAATGATCCGCAACGTCGTTTCGTCGATCGACTTTCTGGAGTAAACGTCGCTCCATAAAGAGATTATTTGTTGTCTCATCGCTAGTGCGTCTTTCAACTGCACGGATATAATCTTCAGTTCTTGTTTCAGAGTGCTATTTCCTTCATCCCTCACATCAAAATCTTTCGTTATTTTCATCAGCTTCGATTGCACTTCCATGCTAATTTCCGTGGAGTGAGGCGATGGAAGTGTCAAATACTTCTTAAGTTTCTTGGATATCTTTTTAATAGGATCATATATAGATTCCAACTGGTTGTTTATATGGTCCACAATATCTCGTAACTGTTCGATTTCGCTCATAGTTTCGTTTTTACTCAAGGATTTTAGATTGCGTAGCAACTTCAATAGCCATTTATAATGTACTCTTAGCAACACAGAAATCCGATCCAAATTCATAAATACATCCTTAGACTTTTTCGTTTTATCTATAAGAGTAAATTCGCCTAATCTTTCGAATCTCGTGAACCATTTCAATTCTTTTCTTAAATCAATATATTCTTTGATATTTATATTTATATTTTGTAAAATCGCATTAATGCAAGACCTCGTTTGTTCAAGGAACTGCACAAAATACATTATGAGCGGTTGGTTTTTTAATTGTGAAAATAGCTTACCTGTAAGTGAAAAATTCTGTTAATATAATAGTCTATCCAATAAAAATCGTATTTTGAAAAATGACAACTAAAAAAAAAATGATAAATAATAAATCGAACAGATATTCTTACAAATTAAAAGCACAAATTTTTATTTATAAAGTAAATTGTTTTATATACTGAGTAAGATCCATTTTATTATAGCAGAAATGAAACATTGTATTATTTATGATTTGATTTAATTGTAGTTTGCAATTTTCCTTAAAAAAATGATTGTTATATTCTTCATTTCAAGATACGTTGATATAAAATTAAATTATATATTATTTATTAGATATTAATTTATTCATTACAATTTAATCTAAAATATTTACCTTCATTTACAACGCTAGAGTACAGTTTTATGGATATCAAGTCTTTATTCTCCATTTTCTTTGGCGACATATCTGTTTTTAGAATCATATTGTACGCATATAACAATAATAATAATTTGTTCGTGTCTCTGCAAGTATTGTCATCGTTATCACTTGTTATTCTTCCAATGAATTGCCATAAATCCCAAGATAATGAACTTCTTACATTTGTCGATTCGAAACAATATAGTGCGATTACTTTCGCCATTAGCGCACTCTTATGTTCAAGATCATTAAATATCGTTTTTCCTCGCAGCATTTTCGAAATAAATTCCTTTCTGAGTGACGCGTCGTCTCGCGAGGATTGTTCGTAGAAATTCAAGAGAAGATATGGCAATATATTAACAACGTCAACATCCAATGTAAACTTTTCATCCTTTTTAAGACCACAAAAGTTGTTCAATGACTTCGTTGTAATAATATTTCTTGAATCAGATTTTAGAGAGGATTCGTATATCTTAACAGCGGCGTTTAACAATAAACTTTGTTGTCTAATTATAACGAGTCTTGAATTATCTTGCAAATTTCTCACACTCCATGTGGCGGCATTCAAATCGATCACCGAGATTTCTTCATCGCACGTGACACGTCGCTCAACAGTTTCATCGATCAGAGAAGTCAGATGTTCTCTGAATCGCGAATCTCTTGACGGTCTAGGTTTTATATAAACATCGATGCATGCGTTCCTGATCGATTGCTCTACAGAGAATCCACGTAGCAATCGTTGCTTCACTAAGAACGCAGTGTGCAACAAATCAACTACATTGAATTGATCCCAGGCAATCTCTTCCGACATTCTGTCGTAGATCTCTAGTAATGCATCTCGATGCGTAGATTTTATAATACCGGTGTTAAACAACAGTGAGTTGAAATCGATTACATTCTTGTCGACATTTTCCTTCGAGCCGAGCATATAAATCTCGACGCCTCTGTTACGCATGGCTCTAAAATCATTGGTCATAATTTGTATTACGCGATAATGTAAATTATGTTATTACGATATAATTAATATAATTTCCCCGGAATTCGTAAAATGATTTTAAATCTTCTTTACGGTTATATTGAATATCGCATATTTTTTTAAATATTCTATTGCAATATAAAGTTGTTATTTTGCAAATTTTTTTTTATTTCATCTGTGTTAAATAAATATATTTGCGTTAGGAATATAGAAGAATTTATGATCAATATAACATTTTTGGAATAAAGTAATAATTTAATTTTTTATGCATGATTGATTATAACAAGATCATATGATTAAATTATTAACTTACAGATATCGAGAGATAAGTTACCTGGAAATTTCGCCGTATCGGGGATTCATAGTTAGAAATAGGCGGAAATTTTCATGCGGCTTAATAGTAACGACATTACCATTGCTATCAATGCCTCGTTCACCAATACTGAGAACACCGTTTGGCTCTAACAATCCATTAAGTCTGTCTAATACAGCGGGGCTACATAGATTAACTTGATCGATAAGTAGCCAAGTACCATCTTGTAAGCACTAAAAGATGACTCCGTTATTGTATTGCTTTGAATAAAATTGAAGTTACATCTTCATTTAATGGCTTTGCTAATTGAAAAGTAGGATTTTATAACATTAGTCTATCTGTTTATCAAAATGGTAATATAGCTTTTCCGAATGAAGATGAAAATTGTAATTGTACTATATATAAAATGTTATATAATTTAAAATATTTTATATTTAATAAATTGCTAAATTGCAGAATAATTACATAAATATTTATGTTTCATTTTAACTTGACATCTAATATAATAATAAAAAAAATGATAACATAAAGTGGACATATTAAATAATGAAAATTTCTAAAATCGATGTATATAAATAATAAAATATAGATAAATATATAGATATAGTTTCACACGTTGGGAAAATTTCAAAAATAGCAATTTTTTTACTATTAAAACTTATGCAATATTTATATTATTGTGTGTTAAGACTAATATTAATAAAAGTTTGAAGTAAAGTTTAAGTAGCGCAACTTTATCGTTAGCGCTATGTACATAAAATATGCGAAGTGTTGTAAAAACATAAGTTCGAGGATTACAAAATATGAAAAATAAATTTAAAGTAACTTTTTCAAAATATTTTCATGTATGTAAATATGTAAGTACTTATGGTACTTTACAGTACCGTATAGTAATGGCCTTGTAATATAGATAATAATGGAAATGTAGCTCTTTCCTTTGACAAAAAAAATCTATAAAAGCATGTTATTGATGGAATACCTTTACTAACACACTGTCTACCCATTCGAATTTTCCACCAGCATTCAAGCATTTATCTTCTTCGACAAAAATCGACAAATTCCTCAACCTCGACTCGATATTTTGTAGCTGCGATTCGCGAGAAGGTTCCCAAAGCTTCATCGCCGATATTAATTTCGACAATTTCTCAATTTTATGTAAGAATAATTTGGTTTCTACAGCCATTGTTCTACCGGCGACGTTTTCATCTGGCGACAAATGGACGACGAGTGATAAGATCTTATTCCAATACAGAAAATTAGGTTTCTTCGTTTGCCGTTAGAAATCCTTTTCTAGTGATCTCGTTTTACTTACCGAATAAATGTCGTACTTGCTCCAGATGTTCATGAAGTTCGGTAACTTGCTCCAATTTATCAATAGTTATCTTTGTTTGCAGACTCTCGATAAGTAAAGTCGCTACGTGCTCAAATAGTTGTTCAAGATGTCGATTATAGTCCGTCTAAAATAATAAGAAAATAAATGATTAATTGTTATCATATAATGAATTATTGTTAATTAAACTATCGATTAAATTGGCTAAATTCTATCGGTTCAAGATACTGTTGTCATTAAATTGAAAAAATTAGTAGAACAAAAATCATAATTTGCTAATGCAGATATCAACGACAAGCTATGCATGTGTTCTACTTAACGCTTGCCACACTCCCACTCAAGCATCATTTATCCTTTTAATGAACACATTGTGTCCTTTTGATAAACATTTGATAAACAAAGATAAACAAAGATAAGAAATAATTCCACGCGTTTGAGCGTTGTGAGCGTTATATAGAACACAATCAATATAAACTGCTATATTAAATCATTGAATTTCTTAGGAAATTTATGATTTGTGAGAACAAGCAGAGAATGATCGTTCTTCGAATAATAAAAGGTGGATGGCTTCTGATAAACACATTAGCATTTAGCTAACATTAATATTAAATATTTGTTTCACTTACTTGTTCAAAGCCACCTAATATTTCTGTCGTGTCCATTGCAGAATTTACGGTAATTGATCTCAGTTTTTGGCCTGTTAAAGCGGCAAGTAAACGAACTACACTGCTTTTCCCGCTGCCTGAAGTACCAACCTATATAGTAAATTTGATCTTATAATTAGCTAAAGATGGAACTCTAATAGAAAGTATTCAAGGATACAATATTTATGAATAAACTTACAAGTATGGACATCCAATTCATTTTAACGCACTGCATGAGACTCTTTAAAGTTCTTTTCTGATCTCTAAGTATTAATAAATTAAAGTCCTGGGGCTCGCTGCAATTTTTCCGGTTTAACATCACTTCACCGATGACAAATTTGTCTGTTGTGATGTGCATGGGCAGTTGATTAGGTGGAAGAGGATATTTTTCGGACGAAAACATTTCTTGATATATCTGATAGATCTGCAAAACAAATCCAAAATATGGATAGCATTCTATTTTTAAAATATTAGAATTTAATATATTTTATTTTAATAAAAGCGATTTTCTTCCATACTAATTTTTTTCTGTTATTTTTCGCTATTCTTGATATTTTGAATACAATTTTATAACAATGACCGCGATTTACCTTTTGTCGATCTTCATTAGTTCTCATTCTGTTAACATAAATGAGCTCTACACTGTCACCTGGATTAAAATATTGTTTATTGTCGCGAAATTCGTTAGAAGTTGCTTCGATAGTCGTTTCGCACCATCGGATAATATCTCGAAGATTCATTTCCCATGGAGAACCAGTATGTCCCCATACGATGCCAGCTTCTGACGCTAATTTATTATTGAACTGCACCATGTGATTGATCAATTCTATAGGAAGTTGTGGAAATTGCACACTGAGTATAAACTTCAAATCGTCTTCCATTAATGCAGCTACAGAAATCTGCAAGAACAGGATTATAGAAAAATTTCAAATTATAGAAATTATTTTTGTAGCATTGTCACATGTTCAGAATATACCTGAGTAAATCTATTTAAAAAGGATCTGGGTAAGCCTCGTCTGGCTCCACCTTGCCGCAAGGGATTTTGACAACCGAACAACCTTGTACCAGGTTTGACTGAAAATGTTTTTCCTAATTCGGGAACGTATATTTCTCCTCTGTGATCAAAACATGCATTAAGGCCTTCTAGGACCGATTGCGAGGCTAAATTTAGCTCGTCGAGCAGAATCCAATATCCGGCACGCAAAGCTCGCAAAAATGGACCATCCCGCCATGCAAATTCACCACCTTTCCCGCCTTCTACGGGAAGATCGGCACCAAACAAATCTGACACATCCTGTAGAACACGATAGAAGCAACGTTATTTAATTTCTGATAAAATAAGTCATATTTCCGATAAAATAAGCTACACATTAATTATTTAGAATATGAAAAATATTTAAAATATGATAAAAATAATACATCGTTTTATAATACCGTTTGATCGCTTAAGTTGATTCTGAGCAAAGTATGCCCTGTAGCTTTCGCGAGTGCAGAAACCAGACTTGTTTTTCCTACACCTGGACTTCCTTCCAGAAGAATCGGTTTATTTAACTGCAATGCTCTTAGCAGCTTTAATGTATTCAATTTTGCAGTAGGAGTTGTAAATGTAAATGTATAATTCTCATAAAAGATATAGGGACCCTTTTTAATATAAAACGGTAGTATTCCAAATATGTCTGAAGCATCTACAATGATATTTTCATTTCTAACAGGAACTTCCATGTTAAGTTCAGATTTCATTGTATTTTCAATCTCTGACTTAATAAATCGGAGAGCAGCCTCTGTAAAGTCTTTTAATTTGCTGATACTGAAAGTAAATAACAATCGTAAACAACAATTAGAGAGCATTGAGACTTTTTTTATATTACATCAAAGTAAATAAATATTTATATTGAAACTAACTCTTATTTGAGAAGATTTATTAAATATTAGATTTAAAATTAAGATGATTAAATAGTTATGTACAAAATTAAGATCTTGGAACTTGAATACAACTAAAAATTAATATACTTAAAGTGTCTATATATGATATAAATATACATGATATAAATGATATAAATGTCTATATATAAGCCTCTGCAACTGTTAATGCGTAAAATATATATTCATATAAATTACTTGTACTTACCTTTCGAATTAGAAAAGATTTAAATCCAAAGTCGAAATGTTTCCCGTTAACTATGTTTGATAAGTATAATATATTACAATTGTTTCTGAATTATATCTTATCTTATGAATATATATAATTCATGCATTAACAATCGCGCAGGCTTACGTAGACATTTTACTTATTGGATTTATTCTTGGAGCAACAAAACTACTAACTTAAATTATTTTAATAAAAGTAATATTATATATTATATATTATTTTAATATTAGAATTTAATTAAATATTATTTTATTATTTTAATTAAAAAAATTAATTTTATGTTTAAAAAATTTATTTTATTTTATTTTATTAATTTTATTTAATTTTATTTAATTTTATTTATTTTATGTCAATAACACTTACCTCTCCGAACCTGTAGAACTAGATCCAAGACTATCGATGTATGTGAGACAAGCACCATGATAGTATGCTTCTCCGATCGTTAATTTCGATAACAAGGTGCCATCAGTTGATACATTTATAAAATTCACCCAAGTGAGCACATCTCGTATGCTCACAGTAAACTTCTTGCCCACTTCGGTGGTTTGTAACCATTCAGTGAACTTCAATATTGCATTGGCGATGAACTCTCTCGTTTGCAAATCAATGCAAAGATTATGTATTATTATATCACGTAGATCGCTTCTGACCATGCAACCTTCGCACCATACTTCAGTGAAACGATTTCGTAAAGCCGGCGAGAGCTCTTTCTTACCGTAATCACCACCGGGATTCATAGTTCCGACAAATATGAATTTCTCGTCAGCCACGATCACGGTGTTCCCTTCACCGTGCAAAGATTCGATTCCTTTCTCAGCCAATAAAAGACTACGTTCCGGTTCTGTACAGAAAGATTAAATATATCATAAAAAAATTCATAATTAGATAAATCGATCCTGTAAATCTTTTTAATAATTATATAACAAATGAAGACATGTACATGATTTGTATTTGATATCTATTTCCTATTTATACGTACCTAAGAGTGAATTTAATCGTTCCAAAACACTATCATCAGCCAATGAAATTTCGTCAGCTAAAAATAGATCGCCATTACGCATAGCATTTATCAAAGGACCATCCACCCATTCAAAGAGCTTCTGATCATCCTCGACATGATCTCGAATAGGTCGCAAATTTCCTAGAAAATCAGATGATTCAGTGTGCATATGGCAGTTTACGCTACGCATAGCTTGGCCGTTGATGACTGCGATTAATTGACAGACTGTAGTTTTGCCTCCACCAGTTTCTCCGACCAGCAACACTGGTTCCTTGAATTGACAGGATTTCTTCATCAAAACCGCTATTCGACGCATGTGATAAGTCCATACAATATGGCCGAAACCGGAAATATTGTTCTTCAGGATTTCCTCCAAAATGTGCCTCGTAACTGGCGAAGTCTTATCGTTTAGCGTAAACAAGTTATCGGGATCCACATCTCTTTTTAAATGTTTTCTTATTACTTGTCTTATTTCATCTGCTTCTTCTACTTTGCGGACTTTAGCTGCGAGAACGAGATAGCCCTCGTCTGCTAGATGTTGACTCCAATCATATAATTTGTTGCCTATGTCAGGTGCTAATCTGTATCTTTCGCCCCAACGAAATAGATCTCGTAAAGTTATAAATCCCTTTTTACCAGCGAAAGCCGCCGTACTTTTACGTCTTGTTTGAAGATCTGTCATTACATTAATTACTTGTTTACAGTACGATTCTGGCATACAGCATCTCTGATTAAGTATTATCTGTAATTCATTTGGCGGTATCTCGTCGAAGTGTAATTCTATAAATCGATTCCTGAACGCTCGTGACAGAACTTTTCGGCCACCGTAAAGTCCAGGAGGATTTTGCGTCGCAAATAACATAAAATGTTCATGTGCTTTAATTACTTGTTGCGTCTCAGGTATGAACAATTCCCTGTTGTCATCGAGAACTCGATTCAGGGCTTCTAGAACATCACTCGGGGCTAGATTTAACTCGTCCAAAATAATCCAATATCCCTTGCGCATTGCATCAACTAGAACACCTTCCTTGAACACTAATTTTCCAGTTTCATCAGCGATATAACTTCCGACATATTCTTGTAGATCTGTGTGTTCATGATTGTTTATACGGACACAAACATGTCCTGTGATTTTCGCTAAATAAGTAATTAAACTGGTTTTGCCTACTGATGTGTCGCCTTGTAACAAAACTGGGATTTTTCCAATTGACACGACTCTTACTAAATCTTTCAAATTTCTTCTAACGGAATCAGTCAATATGTAGTTACTAGGTGTTTCGGGCATTAAACTGCCTTGCAGGACCCAGTATCCTTCAATATATATATAAACTTCTCCTGGGCTGCATTTCGGTTTTGGTATAGGAATACCAAGAATTTCTTTAATGTTCTTGTTATCAAGGATAGCTTTCGCGATCATTCTTTGTACAATTGGATAAGAATTGTAATCCAGTTGCGTCAGAAAACTCAAAGAGAAGGATTCATACAAAGATCTTAAAACATTGCCACAAGGATTTGATGCAGAAATGTACAATGCGCGACATAGTGTTCTCAAACTGTAATGTGGTTTATGAGCTGTGCCATCGAACAATGTACTCATAGCTTCCTTCCTAACATTTAAGTAGAACTTCACGATCGCTTTATGTTTCTCTGGCAAGTTTAGTTCCGCTAAGTAAGAATTTACAAGCAACTCAAGATCCGATTGCTCAGTCAACTCATCGACATAAAATTCGGTGAATCTATTTCTCAAACCAACCGGTAGGTCTCTTTTGCCGACATCCGTGGCCGGATTCATGCAGGCAAACACTGTAAAGTCAGGATGTCTTTCCACAGGTTCTCCATCACCGCGCTCCAGTAATGACAAAGACTCCGAAGAACCTTCCAATAAACCGGAAAGACATTCCAATGTTTCTGCATTTGCTAGATTAATCTCATCTAAAAGAACCCAATAACCGTCTCGCAAAGCCCTGACCAAACTCCCTTCTATAAAGGAGAACGCTAGTGCATATTGACTCTTCATTTGAGTTCCCAACTTGTCTAGTTTCTCCAGCATCTTTTCCCACTTCTTCAGCATATTTAAATCAGCTTGGCTATCGTCCTGATCGAACTTCTTTTTCTCTTGTTTAAAATGTTTTGAAGTGTCTTTCCTAAATGTACTATCTTCGAGGTACTTTTCACATTTATTTCTCAATCTCTTCACAGCAGCATGTGCACTATGGCTCATCAAAATAATAAGATTCTTCCATTTTTGTTGCTTGTGACACAGAGCAATATGTTCGAGAAACTTCCTATTTGACTCAATCATGAAGTAAGAGCGGAACAGGATCTCGAACTCTTCCCGGATAGGCGAGATTAAGAACTTTAGATCGACTGGTTTATAACCACCTAATAAATCTGCGCTCTCGCTTTGTTGATTCATATTTATAACTATCAATTTATGACCGATACTCCTTGCTAAGTACTGAATTGAACTTGTTTTTCCAGTACCAGTTTCACCAACCAGCAGCACGGGCTCCTTCTGTTTGATGCAGATAGCTATGCGCTCCAATAAACATGCAGAAGGTCTTGTAAAGGAAAAATGAATCTTTTCTATATCTATTCTTGCATATTGTGCTTTTTTACGAGTCAACTTTGCTCTGCCTGCTATCAAAAACTCAGGAAGTAAGTCTATGGACGGTTTATACATATTGCAAAAGTACTCCGCCTTTAGCATTATAATGCCAAGTTTACGAGCTATTGCCTTTGCCAAATTCAATCGTTGCTCTATAAAAGATAATACGATTAAGGATACTGAAAACATTTTTAAATATTAAAAAATAGAAAATAAAAATAATTTATCAATATTTATAAATGTATATACAATTGATAGATAAAAGAGACTAAAACATATTTTATATACTGTAATATGATTAAACAGAAGCATAAGGGAGAAATTAATACCTTGATTAGACACAGAACAACAAAAGACATCTAGAGCATCTTGAAATATTTTCAATAGAGAATCTGATGATGAAACATTGAAATCAACGATAGCTCTGGAACACCATTTTATTAAATCTCGTGTTGATGTCTGCCGTCCAATCTTCAGTGACACTATAGTATCATATGTATTACTTTCACTATCATGATCTCCCACGGAAAACAACAAAAATACATCTATTATTTTAATAGCAATTGTATTTAATACTGGAAACAGCGTTTGGACTAAAGTCACTAATTCGTCTGTGGACAGAGGCTCTACGTTTAGGCATAGCCAATGTTTTTGCAACAAATTTGAAGATCCTGTGACATATTTTTGAATTCCCGTAATGGAAGTCATTAATCGCTGCGTAACAAACAACTGAAATCCACTGTTGACATAAATAGTATCGCGATATCCAGGTACGCAGAGCGTTCCAGTTTCCATCAAATTGCTCAAGATGCTGGCCACATCGAGGGCAGTGCTATCCACATCCTCCAAGAGTAGCCATTTACCAGCAATAACTGCTTGTGTGAGAACACCTGGTTGCCAAACAAATTCACCAGGTACATCGGTACACCTATACATTCCCAGCAGCATTTTCGAATCGGTCTGATCACCTAGTTGCATTTTAATAAAGTTCGATGTGTCATGTCCAGTAACTCTGGCTAAATACTCTACTAGAGCTGTTTTACCGCAACCAACTGGTCCTTGCAGACAAATGCATTTTCTGGAGCCTATAGCTATGGCCAAACTTTGCAGATTTTTTTTCGTGGAAGAAACTGGAACTAAATTATAAGTGTTCTGATTCCTGCTGAGAGTGGATAATAAGATGCCACCAACGGATACAATAGATGAAATATTTTTAACTATATCTTCCATTGACTCAAAGCCGGCGCAGATAATATTAGTATTTATGCTTCTATCTTCATAATCAATTAAAAATTGTTTAAAGTTGGGAATGAGTGTTTGAGCGCATGATAATCTTGTTGATTCAGACATGTTCAAAACTATTGCTATGCATTTTAAGGCAACCCTGAAATCAAATTAATATTAAATTCTTTATTCCAGCAATTATATAGATAATTAAAAATATATTAAGATATACACTACATACATTTTGGAAAAATTTTTTATTATTAAGTTTCTTATAATATACATACCATTTTATCCTGTCATCTGCATTTGTTAAATACTTGTAAAATCTAGACCAATTCCATTTATGCTTAAAATGGTTAATAGCAGACTGCAAAATACTATGACATGCGATAACAATGTCATATTCAGATACTTCTGAGATATATGAAAATTTTCTTCGTTTCTTTAGGGGTATAACTACATCAAAAGATTCGTCAAAAAATTCGAATGGAGCTGGATTAATATCAAAATAGTGTAAAACATAGCTGAAATAAAAAAAAAATATTTTACAACATATATTAATCGTTTCACAATAAAGAATCTTAATAATTAATACTTCAAAATTAAATAATTAAGAGTTAATTAATTTTTACATAATAAACTTTTTATTGTAAGAAGTTTTTATATAAAAAAATATTTGTACAACACAACACATATTTATTGGTATAATATATTTTTGAATATACATACATTAGTAAATCTTGATTAACATCAAGTAACTTTCCTAATATAACACAATTTAATCTGTGAATAATATTCTTGTCTATTAATGCCGATGATTGTATGTCTTCTATAGGTATGGCTACAGAAATAATGCCTAATAACAATTCAGGGAAACAATCAATAACATCTTTTGTGCATTCTGGTTGCATCAAAAATTCACATAATATTTCCAAAATTGTATCTGGCTTAAGTTTACTAAGTTTCTGTAAAAAATAAATTATTAAACTTATATCTATTATAAACATACAATTTTCTAAGGATTAAAATTACTAAGTAATAATTAGGAAGATCTGCAGGAAAAGCAACATAAAAATAGTCATATTTACTTCAAAAGGTAAGAATCTCTGTTTATATTTTTGATCCCGTTCACAGAAAATTGTCAAATTCTCAGTTAACATTTTGTACTATTTTGTTATAGGAAAGATAAAATAATTATTTGCAAAAATGTAGTGCACATACATTTATCCGAACAAAACAGGTTACAATCAAACCATGTGTCATGTGCCATGCCCGGGATTTTAGCTGTTACCAGAGACAAACTTGAGAGAGGACATGACAGTCCAAAATCTGTAATCGCAAAATGCTGCTGCGCACTACTGCTCTCTGACAAAGAGGATATAAACTACATAACAACGTCCACTTTTCTTTTGGTACTTCGTCCATTTTTCAAGATTGGAGAAGATAAATGGATATTTGATTCATATAATCATGTGCTACATGTAACATAATTACATGAACTAAATATCATCTCCGGGACTTCGCACAATAAAAGGAACAGAGAACAGAGAATAAAAATTTCAACCTATTAGAAACTGTATTCCACAATGCATGATTTCTGATAGGTTGCAATTCTTATTCTTTGTTTTCTGTTCTTTATTCCTTTTATTGTGCGGAGCACTTATTTTATTTTGAAGCGCCTCTATGTCCACAAAATGTGAATATTAAATTACGTAGCCAATCCATAATTCGATCGGTAATATCCACGATTTTTTGATTATAGTCTTCACTATGTCCACGAATTTCGATCCGATAAACAAAGACGAACAATTAATGACTTACATTGTGAAAATATTGATACGCGTATTAATTTTGATGCGCATCACTGTTTTAATACAGGTATATTTACACCTATGAATTAAAGGACAAAATAAAGATACCATTTCATGCAACGCTTCACTGGCGAAGACCCTCCATTCCGTCGATTTGAGCGAAAATACATAGCGAGCGAAGCTTCGCTCATAATTCAACACTATCAAACTATTAGCGAAGAAACTCAGCGAAGCCTGCTACCTGCTTTCTTTAATATTATAATATTATTCCAATATATTATTATATTGTTGTATAAATAATATAAATAATGATATAGTAATAATAATATGATATATTATTATCTTGTTATATTAATATTATTACTGTTTTTTATTATATTACATATTTTATATTATATTACATATTTATATTATTCAAAATAACATAAATATTAATAATGAAAACGAAGATCTTCTAATTTCGGAACTGATGCACAATAAAAACTGCGCTGTCATTGCAATTTTCGAAGATAGGCTCCAACCAACAGACAATGTTTTTAAAAATAAATGGGTTAAGTCATTTTTTTTTTAAAAATATTTATTTTAACATTTGAAAAAACATTTATTTTAACATTCAAAAAAATTTTTTTAATGTTTAAAAAACTTTTATTTAACGTTTGAAATATTTTTTTTTAATATTAAAAAAAAAATTTTTTTTAATATTAAAACATTTTTTAATGTCAAAATTATTTGAACAAAATTAGAAAAAATAACAATGTAGAATTTTTTTAAATTTATTTTTTTTATCGATAGTGCCTAAACAACAATAGACAATTAATTTTATTAATTCTAATTTTTAATTATATTTTAATCTTTTTTACTTACCGGTTTTGAACCTGGGATTTCAAAGTTATGAGTCTTATATCTTATCCATCATATCACTTGTAACTATCGATGCACACAATTCTTATTGTCTATATGGTACACTTAACAATTATATTGCGTTAACTTCTCTTTCGTGATTATTTTATTATCCCGAACTGTTTTTTATTAATTTGAGCTTTATAAAATAATTTTTTTCATATTTATAATAAATGTCAGATAAATATTAAATAAATATTTTTTTAAATCATATTTTAAATAAATAAATAACAAAACAAATATTTATTAAACGTCATATAAACTTTTAAAAAAGATTTAATAGACATTAAAGAAATGTTTCCTTAAACCATTATTTCAAATAAATAATTAATGAGTGAAACATTTGCTAAACGTTAAACATGAAATAAATATTTCTTATTACCACATTTTAAAATAAATAATGTAAAATAAATATTTTTTAAACGTTAAACAAACATTTAAAAAATATTTCTTTAAACTTTTATTTCAAATGAATAATTAATGTAAAATAAACATTTAATTAACATTAAATAAACGTTTAAAAAATGTTTTTTCAAACTATTATTTCAAATGAATATTTAATGTTAAATAAACATTAAATTAATGAATTTTGAAAACGAATCGTGAAAAATGTAAAATTAATAAGAAATAAATATTTAACAAACATTTAAAAAACATTGCTAATTGGGATGATGACATACTGTATGATAGGCCATCGTGCCTTCAACTGCTCGGATAACGTCTTCATCAGGGCCAGACTTAATCATAAATGTAGCAACATCTGAAGTATTTGTTTGATTTCTTTTTTTGTTTTTAAGTATTTAAATACTCATTTATGTCATTAACACTCTTATTTGCAATTGAAATACTTGTCAAGCAAATTGTACAATAAACTTCCCAATGTTTATCTTTTTGCATCATTGGAAATTTACGTTGCAAGTTGTCATTAAATGAGCATTTATGCTTAGGCATTTTTAGTTCTGAAAATAAATTAAATTTATAAGCATATAATGAAATAAAAACATTAAAAATATATATAATTATAATATTTATTGTACATACATAAATTCATAAACAATGTACACAACGCCTTTCACCAATCAGTTCTTGACTGGTTGAGAATTGATCTATTCACGCCAAAAATCAACGCCTATCAGCTCAATTGCTCGTTATCATAGACGGCACAGACAATAGTATATCTATGATAGAAGTAAATATACCTAGGCCGGTGTTCATAGTTGATTATTTCAAGACCGTCTTAAGACGCTAATGCGGCTCTCTGACTGATATTCTGGACGGTCTTAAACATAAGATTCGATTATGAATACCGGCCTCTGATTGGTTCGTGACTTCTTAAGATCGTATTTAAGATGATCTTGAATATAAGATCTGACTATGAAGACCTAGATCTAGATTGATCGTTCAAGGAGTGGCATCGTCCTTCATTTTTCTAATAACCGCAAACAATCAGTTTAGGTATATTATTGTCTATGTTTGCTACTGACGATTGACGCCAAGCCAGTTGAACGACTGAGAGTAAAGTCACTAGATTTATAGGCTGTGTTACAAATTTACTACCAGCAATGAAAATATTATATAGTTTTCGTAACGTGCATAGATTTTCAGTACCAGCAGTCAATTTTGGTCTTTTGGAACACAACCATAATGATTTTAGTGATATTGGTAATGCGGGGCGGTCGAGAGTTCAATCACGACGTTTGCGCAATTGTTATGAAAAACTATACAAAATCCGGACCACTTCGAAAAACCCGCTCAGATGCTTCCCGATGTCTTCAAAACTAGGATAAATCCGGAGAAACTCGGACGGATGACAACTTTAATCATAGATTGAATTATTACAGGAGTTAGTCGAGTTAAGGCTCCTGACTCCTCAGGAACTTCGTATTGACAGTGGCGACACAAAATTCCTGAGTGATCAGAGCGACTGGCGAAACCTGGTAGTCACACACTTAAGCATGAGCCCATGTCCGTGTTCGCCTATGGCGCGCCGAGAGTGAACGAGACAGCGAACTTTTTCTCACACTAATCACTTGTTTCAAGCGATCGAAAATGTTTTTTCGGCAATCTCGGCCACTCGGCAGCTCTAAGCAATAAGGAGCGGGAGGCATTCTAAATAACATATAAGTTTTAATAAATTTTAATAATAGTGTACCTTCCCATTAATCCAGAATAGTATAAATCATGTTAAAACACAACAGTTTACGAAATATTTAATTGTTTACGATTTTTCATGCGCGTTATATAGTACACCTCTCTTTCATAAATTCGAGTAACAAGAATAATTCAGTAGAAGTAGAATTTTACCGGAAAAAATTATAAACTAACATTTCTCTTCACGAAAGTCTCAAAATCAGAAAAGAAACGTGTGTGTTTGAGATTCAAGACTTGTGAAGAAAATATATGAAAAAAATCAAATAGTTGCAAAAAACACGTTTTTCGCTTATAAAAAGATATTGATTGTATGAAAAAAAATTCGATATAAAAAATGATATTTGAAATACCTACAAAATGAGACGAACATTAAAATCTATTAATTCAGTAGAAAAAAAATAAAAAAGGCCTTTTTTTCATTCGCTTCTATTCATTGAGATTTAAACGTTCAAAAGCTTTGAAATTCTCATAAAATGTAGCCCTCGTAATGACAAACAAATTTAGCTCTAAACAAGCCGGAAATATTCATTAGTTTTTGCAAAAAGCCATTTGTTCACTAAAAATCTGTCTGTGGAAAATTTAATTTCTTCATCTTTGAGTAATCGCACAGCAATTTACCGGGGGGGATTTTTCTTTTTCAAGAGTTGCACTATCACATACACTAAAAAAAAAGGATTTTTTGCAGTTAAACTATTACAAAACTTTAAAAAGTGGATATCTTTTTCTGTATAAAAAAATGGAAATAATTTCATTAATATGCATCATATTAAATAGCCATGTGAAGCATTCGAAAGTTGACATTTTCCTACGAATTTAAAAAAAAAATTACCCTCCAATTATTAGGAGTTGAGATAACAATTTTTTTTTCAAAAAATGTGGCATTAGTTTTTAAGATTAATGCTCGTTTCCATCAAAATAGATTAAGTTTAATCTATTTAAATACTTTTGTGTGTTACACTGAAATACAAAATATAAAATACTTTCATGTACTCCGTTGAAATACAAATGTGTTACAAATATTTTTTTAAGTAAAATTATGTTAGCTATCCATTATCATTAATATGTTTGACCTTGGTACTTTTCTTACTCCAATTCAAACATGATTCTGCGCTGTTTCAGTCTAGAAAGGCAGCTTAAAGTGTTAAGACGTGTTTGTGTTGCTTGTAATGAAAATGGAATTGTGCAATAACACATAACGATGTCATTATTTGTGTTAAACTATTGATAATTCTAAAGTTAAAAGAGCTTAAGAAGCTTCCCGTATGTTGCAATAGCATAATCGAGTTTTATTTAAATAGCATAATATCGCATAGCGATCATATGTATACCACTTGTTAATGTTTGCAACATATGCAATTGTTGTGTTACAAAAAAATGTCATTTCACCGTGTGCAATATGTATATTTTTTATTTTTTATTAAAAAATCATCTGATATTTAAACGTTTTAATATTCACTTTTAGTATTTTTTTTCGTACATAATATTACTGTAAGTGTGCAGTAATTTGATTAATTTTTAATTTTGTCGCAACAAATATTAATTTCTTATTATTTATCAAAAAACAAAAGTTAGAAAGAAATAAAAGTATTGTTCTAATCGTGTAAATTTTATTTTCTTGTAAACACAACATCGGCTGCATTCAATACAGAAAACTCAGTGATTCTTTAAATATGATTGATTTTTTAAATTATTTAGATCTAAATGTAAGAACCAATCAAAGTAAAAAATCTCACTGAGCGCTTATCGATTAATTTTTTTTTGCTGAACGCAGTTGTTAAGATTGTAACAATAAGTATGCAGTTTTTTTAAATAAAAATTTCATTAACTTTTTATTTTTTATTAGGAAATTATATTGGTCGACAAAAATTTGACCTTTTTTGGTTCTAAAATAAACTGTTTCTAGTCTTTGATTATAAATATGGTAAAAATATCGAAAATGTCGTATCATGTTTTTGAGATATTTTAATCTAAAAGTACAAAAAAAATGAGGTTTTTGGCCATTTTCAATTATCTAGATAATGTCTAACAATTTTTTTAGCATCCATATAGATCTTATATTAAAGTGTCATTCCTACTTTTTCCAACACATATTCGATCGCTATAATCCGACTTTTTGCTGAGATAGGGCAAATTGAATTTTTTTGTTTTTTAACGCGAGAGGGTATATATTTACGTTTAGAGAAAGATTCGAGTTTGGAATTGAGAAAAAAAAAGATTCATATAAAGATTTTGCATTAAAGATTTGGGGAAAACTTTAGAAAATTAGCGACTTCTCACTGATTTTAATGATCTTAACAACATGTGTCAAGATCATTAAAATCAGTGAGAAGTCGCTAATTTTCTAAAGTACTCGA
>Ga0157364_1000199_pt1 | contig 32887 bp, 29 predicted proteins | sample AttsexASBM2_FD_111476 | JGI IMG/M metagenome (GOLD analysis project Ga0157364, IMG submission 111476) | Fungus gardens microbial communities from leaf cutter ant in Ribeirão Preto, State of São Paulo, Brazil - Atta sexdens ASBM2 | ecosystem: Host-associated > Fungi > Mycelium > Unclassified ...
GGCTTTATCTTTTTAAAAATTATTCACTGTGAGAAAGATATCGAAGAATACGAAGAGTGCCCATATGAGTAAACCTGCCATGACGTAACTCATTACTCTTAAAGCAATTAACAGAAGCGGATCAATCAAGGCTTCCCTCGTTAAAATAGTTTAATTTGTAAGCATAATGCTCGATATGCATTCAACTAAAGCGGTAAACTTGCCAGCCAGAACGCCTTTGCCGCGTAAAAACAATGATATACTTGAGGACAGGCTGCACTTGCGGTAGTATGTGCGCCAGCTTAAAAGTTCATGCCGATGTCTCCTTAGTTAAATGGATATAACGAGCCCCTCCTAAGGGCTAGTTGCAGGTTCGATTCCTGCAGGGGACACCAAATGCTAGTCTCTCAACGTATCTCAAAGTCTACTTTATCCATTCTATTCAGTCAGTTAACTCATTTCTATAGTCCACCTGCGTCTCCAGCAGGCTTACAAAATCCACAGTGTCATGTTGGTACAATTGTTGGTATGTTTGGTTCGATAATGCAGATACCATCAGCCGAGGATTTTTACTATGCCGCTCACTGAGTTAAAGGTAAGGAATACGAAGGCTGCTGCGAAGCCCGTCAAAATGACAGACGGTAATGGTATGCATCTTTTGATCACCCCAAACGGTTCCAAATACTGGCGTTTTCAGTATCGCTTTGGTAGCAAACAAAAGATTCTTGCACTCGGTGTTTATCCTGAGGTCACGTTATCAGAAGCCAGGCGCAGAAGAGACGAAGCCAGGCAACTCGTTGCAAATGGCGTTGATCCAAGCGAAAAACGCAAAGCTGATAAGGTCGAGATCAAAGGGCTGCTGACATTTGAAAAGGTTGCACGAGACTGGCATTCCAGTAACAGGACCTGGTCGGAAAGCCACAGAACGACTGTATTAAACAGCCTTGTGAGTCATTTATTCCCTATTATTGGCAATCGTAATATCACAGAACTCAAAACCCGTGACTTACTGATTCCACTAAAAAGGGCTGAAGCAACAGGTCACCTCGAACTCGCTGCACGCCTTCAACAACGCATAACTGCGATCATGAGATATGCTGTCCACAATGCATTGATTGAGCAAAATCCAGCTTATGATCTGGCAGGTGCGGTAATCTCTAAAAAAAGTATTCACCGCCCTGCCCTTCCTTTGGAACGCCTAACAGAACTTATGCAACGCATTGAAGCCTACAAAGGCAAAGGCATAACACAGATTGCGACCCAGCTTACACTCCTGACATTTGTACGTTCGAGTGAATTAAGATTTGCGCGTTGGTCAGAAGTAGATTTCAAAAACTCGCTTTGGACTATACCTGGAGAACGACAAGCACTTGCTGGGGTTAAATATTCAGCAAGAGGGGCAAAAATGAAAAGCCCTCATCTGGTGCCTTTAAGTAAACAAGCCAAAAAATTGTTGTTACAGCTGCATGCAATCAGTGGTGGCAAAGAACTTATGTTTATCGGATTTAGTAATGACGACAAACCGATCAGTGAAAATACCGTCAACAAAGCCCTTAGAACAATGGGATACAATACCCAAACTGAAGTTTGTGGGCATGGTTTCAGAACTATGGCTTGCAGTGCCTTAATTGAATCGGGATTATGGTCAAGAGATGCTGTAGAAAGACAAATGAGCCATCAAGAGCGTAACAGCGTTAGGGCAGCTTACATCCATAAAGCAGAGCATCTAGAAGAACGGAAGCTTATGTTGCAGTGGTGGGCTGACTATCTTGAAGACTGTAAAGTGAGGACGCTGACGCCTTATACCTTCTCTAAAAAGCTATAAATCAATGACTAAAGCCACCTGAGTTACAATTAGTAGAAGGACGGAATTGTAGCAGCATACAACTGAGCGGAGTGCCTGGCCGAAAAAGTAACATTTATGCAGTGGTTGAGTGATTATGTACGAGCTCAAATGTATAAAGCTATAGCTGCATAAATGTTGACAGACAGACACGTTGCCTTATTAGGTGACGATTGCTAACCATGACAAGACTAGCTGAGGCAGCAATGACCCGGCGGGACGAGATCAACTTTGAGACAAAGGAATAGCGCATTCCTGCTGGCCGCATGAAAATGAAACGTATGCATATTGTACCGCTGTCAGAGCAGGCACTTGCTGTGCTAGAAGTTATGATGCCAATCAGCCAGCACAGACCACACGTTTTCCCGGTTACCGCAATCCACTGGAACCAATGAACAGTCAGACGGCAAACATGGCGCTGAAACGTATGGGCTTCAAAGATATCCTTGTTGCGCATGGTATGAGATCCATAGCCTCAACTGTTCTCAACGAGAAGGGATTTCAACCTGACGTTATTGAAGCTGCACTGGCTCACATTGATACCAATGAAGTCAGGAGAGCTTACAACCGTTCTCAGTATCTGGAGCAACGAAGAGATATGATGGCGTGGTGGGGAAGCCATGTTGAACTTTCGGGAAATGGAAACATCAATATGACATCTCTTATTAAAACCGACCCTAAATATTAACCGCTAAATTTTATAAAATATAAGGTTTAAGAATTTAATGGATACTTTCATAAAAATTTTAGAAAAGTTCAGTACGCGCCCTTTGTTTTATATTTTTGGAGGGTTATCAACTTGCCAGTTTTTCCAAAAAAAGACGGCTTTACAAGAGCCAACCTCATCTAATATATCTACATTATTTGCTTCAATGGTAATCATTCTATTAGCTTTTTGGTTGTTGGAATCCCTAATATCGAAATTTAATTCATCATTACAGTCAAATGACCCCGGTGACTTAGGACCAGTTTTTGGGACCGCTTCTCTGGCTGTTTATTTGGTATTCATGCTTCATTATCTTGGCTATTCACTCAATCCAATTAATTTATCACTGGTGGTCAAGTCAGGATTCATATACTCAACAACTTTACTATTATTTTCACTAGAAATGTTTAAACTAAGCCGATTTCGATAACCTAATGAATTCATTGAATTTAGATAAAATTAAAACATGAGCAAAATCGCTCCAGCTAACAAAATTGAAAAGATTTAATACTTAGAAGGTTAAGAATCTTCTGAAATATGATAATGTCAATCTGCATTTGGAAAAATAATGTTAACAATTAAAAAAAAACCTCTGGAGATTGATATATGTCAAAAGTACCACTAGGAACCACTGGCACTACTGGCGGAACATGTCCTGAAAGTGGAGTATGGACTGTTGTTGGAACGCCTTCAACGACTGCGCCGATTGCAAAAAATAATCGATTTCCTCCCTATAATGGAAAGTCGGTTACCTGGAAGCTGACCCAGTACGCTTAACAATAAGTGACCGCATCGCGGTCACTTTCAGTAATCTGAAGAGAATAAAAAATGAAATACACTGTGGCAGGAAAAAACTTTCCGACTAAAAATTTAATTAAAGCCGAAGCACAGCGCATACTCAACAACTCTCCCATAGGAAACTCAGTTGAAGGCGAAGATTATAGCTTTTTGTTAAGTTTATTTAAAAATCATAGCGATTGGGAAGAAAAGAGTCTGGGTGGATTTAAGCAGATTGTCACAGGAAAAGCTTCGCATGGCACAACCTGTTTTTATCTTAAGAAAGAGAAAAATCTGGAAGACATATCATTCGTGCACGCCATAAAATGTCTGAAGCCCAATAAATGAATATCGTAATTCTTAGCCGATAAATTTGCGAATTTATTGGCTAAGAATGAAGTTAGTGCAGTTCTTTATAACCAGCCATATTTCAACCTATCGTATAAACAAGCTAGTTTTTTAAAATAGGTAGCATAGCTTGAATTGTCGGGATTGATCTTCTCAATATTTTCAACAAGGAAATCATGTATAATATCAAGATCGATTTTATCCCATAGGAATGGAATATATATTGCAGCTGATTCAGGAGTGCAGTGTTGAATTATGTATTGAGTATCTTTGCCTTTGAATTTCCTTACATAGGATCTCAGATAACTTGAACATTGGTAGTTTTTATCTTGCCGCAGAACCCACTTATCTAGATTAAGAGAAGATTTTTTATATTCATCGTAACTATCAATACCAACCTCTTTCAAATATTTGAAAACAGGTATATTAGGAGAGTGCTTTCCAGCATTAGGAATTACGCTATCTAAGACACTATTTGCATGATAATTTTTATTATTTTGCAACAAATCCTCAAATAGATTCAAGTTATTGATTTGCGTATAGCCTATAAAACCTACCTCATCTTCTTTTTTCTTCGCTGCTGCTACCCCCACGCCAACAACAAATTCAACGTCTTCATGTTTTTCAACCTCATCAATATCAACTACGTAAATCTTCTTCTCAGGTTCATTTGATTGAACTAGATTATAAAGTTCCTCTTTACAATACCTAAGTATTCTTGCTGGTATTTTTCTTTTATTTTCATCTATCGCTTCATAAATTGGTAAGAAATCATCAGTTCTGATTAACGTAATAGGAATTTGCACACCGTCAATACTTGTGTAAGTATCTGAAACATTAGGCTCTTTAATGTTTTCTTCATGCTGAATAAATATTAAATTATTCCTTAATTGATCAATATTATCACTTCCGATACATACAGAAATAGCACTTAGCAGGTCACTAATATTTTTATCAGAAAGTGAGTAACCTAAAAATATGACAGGATGCTCCACGAAAATAGTGATTAACTTTGCAGCAAGATAAGGGTTTTTTAAATTAAAATCAGCATAGTCATTATCTGTCAATACCAATGTTTTAGGCTTATGGGCGCTACCATGAATCTTATATATTTCTGCTATAGACTGAGGATTTGAGAAAAGTAATTCATTCTGTCCCGTATAAACTTTGTAGTCTGGGAATAGCTGTTCTAGTAAACAGTCCCAATTAGTTGTGATAAGGCCGTCAACATTGAGATTGGATAGCAAATTTATTTCCTGAATGTAGGGGCTATCGCTTAGAGGTTTTTGAACAGCTTTAGTCAAAATGTCACATATTTCAAAACGCATTGCAGAGGTTTTATCCGTAACTCTCTTACTAAATCTCTCACGACTTAACGTATACAAATCGTTGGACCACCAGTCATTATTGAAATCTTCAGCTATAAGCCTTGCAGCTACAGGGTAAGTACCATCCCCAGCGGAGAGGTAATATTCGAATGGCCTTTTTGTAGTGCAAAAATTTGAGAGTAATGCGGCCCAATCTGGTAGTCCAATGTATCTCCTTGAAAAACCTGAACCTACAAAGAGAAATGGCCCAGCACTACGCTGGCTAAAAATACTCACTAATATTGCTTTTAACTGACTGTTCTTCATTCTGCCACCTATTTAGTTTTGGGACTCACAAACCAAAAGAACCTAACCCTATGATTTATATCAAATAAAAATCAAACATAAATAAAACTTTACTTTCCATTTTAATTTTATAAGATAAATCATCAAAAAGAGCATCATAAAACTCTATTTTTAATGCTAAACATAAAACAGGAAGTTATATGAACAAAACAAAAAATGTCACTTCTAATGAAGCTAAAAAATGGAATTTTTCAAGTTTAAAAAAATTAGATCTCATCTTTGTTTTCTTAATAATTTTAAGTACATGGTTTTTTGGTCAAATACTTTTAAAGAATAAAACTTTAGTTTCATTTTTTAAAAACTTTGAGAGCACTCCCGACATATTAAGTATTTGCCCGATTGTTTCCAGTAGCTTAATGATTGCAGCTTGGTTTCTCTACAGAGGTAAGTCTGTTAAATCATTAAACGATATAATACTTTTCTTCTCAGCAAGTTACGCACTTTACCTTTTCCTACTAGACAACAATGAATATAAAAGACTGAATGATATCGAAGCTGTAGTTAATGATACGTCACTATTTTTTTCAAAGATAGGAATACTTACTTGCACTCTAGCAAAAACTTTCATTACACTATTTGAGTTTGTTATTGATTGGACTAAAGAAAACTCAGAGAGAAAAAACCTTTTGAAACAAGAGCAACATTATAAAGATGATAAGTCACCTGAGGAATCAGAGGAAGAAATTAAGAATGAAAGATTTGAATTGAATTATAAATATAAAAAATCAGAAGGGAATAAATTTGAGCATGAAGAATTTTCAATAATGAAGTTTGAAAAAAAATTAAAGAAAGATATTGAATCAGGCTCCAGTAACAACAGCGAAGTTAACCAAGAACCTGTTGAAACTACTGTTGGAACTGTTGAGCCCCTAAGTAAAAACTCATCTAAAAATACATTCCTTCTTATATTAATTTTATTTTCATTAATACTATTATCAACCCCATTTATTTACACCATATTTATCCGTTTTTATCACTAGCCATTATATCAGCATAAATTATGGCCAGGGCCATAGCAAACGATAGTAAATCCATGGCTATGAGTGCTCGCGTCATCTCTGGATGACATATAAACCCATAAAAATTCATCATACAGACAATAAGTATAAATATAAGTAACTTCATTATAACCTCCCTTCAAATTATATTTCTATAGTAATATCATCTTTATTCAGGATGTCAACACTCACATATAAAAGCAAGGGCTAACTCAGCGAAGCTGAGTTGCCTTGCTTTTTCTGCCCTTCGGTTGAAAAAGGTAAGTCAAAACCCACATCGTTGACATACTTTAGCTATCGGTTATAAATATATTAGGCATAAGGAATATGCTCATATTTTGAAAAGGAGTTCCTATGAATAATTTATACCGCCCTCCCCTTGCAGAAAATCTTCGTATTCATTGCGTCAGCGTCAGACTAAATAACTCAGAGCTAAATACTTTGGAACAAGAGCGTAAACAACACGCAAAGGGCGAATGGCTTCGCATGTGCCTGCTGAAGAACCAACCTCTTGTCGTTCCTGAGATCAACAGAGACGCATGGAAAATGTTCGGTGAGATAAATCACAGGCTAAATGAAATTGTTAATCACCTGAACGCGAAGCAGTCATGTAACCCACTTACCAAGACCGAACTCTTCGCAGTAAAGCGGCAAATCAGTGAGCTTCGCTCTCGCCTTCTCACAGCTGATCTTTGGAGCAGTCATTCCCATGAAGGGCATGCAGAAGATCAAACGAGGTAAGAGCTTCGCAGGTGTTGTCCTATACGCATTGAAAGCCGGATCACATCATAAAACTGATCCGGTAGTTATCGGCGGGAACATGTTGGGCGCTTCAGCTGCTGAGTTGATAGCTGAGTTCGACGCGTCAGCTTCACTCCGCACGGACATATTGAAACCTGTATGGCACAACTCTCTGCGGCTGCCCTTTGGTGAAACTCTCTCCTATGAGCGATGGGCTACGTTTGCTGAAGACTATATGAAACGTATGGGGTTCAGTGACACGCACCTACGTTGCTATGTCATGCATGACGATGAGGCCGGCCAGCACATTCATATCATTGCCAGCAGAGTGGATCTCATTGGAGGAAAGCTTTACCTCGGTAGGAACGAAAACCTGATCAGTACGCATATAATCCAAGAGCTTGAGTTGACTCATGACCTGACCAGAACCAAAGGCCCCTCTCCTTCCCCTGCAAGTAGCCGCAAGAAGCTATCACGTGGTGAGCAACAGAAAGAGAAGCGTGAAGGTCAGCAAACGCCCAAGACGTTCCTACAGAACACTATCGATGAGCTTCTTATAACTGCCATTGATATTCCTCGCTTCATTGAAGCACTTCGCGAGCACGGCATAACGCCCGTTCCGAATATTGCTACCTCTGGTCGCATGAATGGTTTCTCATTCGAATATTCCGGGATCGCCTTCAAAGCTTCTCAATTGGGAAAGCCTTACTCATGGGCCAATCTTCAGGAGAAGCTACGCTATGAACCTGAACGTGACAATCCTCTACTCTTTGATTTGAAAGCTTTAGCCATAGGAGGTAATGAGACGCGTCATTTAGAGACAGAAGCTACTCAGATGACCTTAAGAGAGCTTGGGCTATTCTCACCTGCTGCTTTAAAGGCAGAAGCAATTGCACATTCTCAAGTACATGAACAAAGAGCTGAAGCAACCGAAGCGCAACCCCCCTTCAACATTACGCATGTGCCAAGCGAGCAAACCAGCAGTACTGACTACTTCATGACAAGGGTATTGAAGTGGCTACTGAGCATTCCTTACCTAGCCGCTTTCACTGACCTGCTCAAAAAGGCAGGTAAGACGTTTCTCCACCAAAAATCCTCATTTTCGATAATTCATACAGTCCTCTCAGCTGAACCTGCGTTATCTGAGCCACCAGGCAGCAGCCAAACTCTGACTGAGCGCGCAGCAGTGCCCTTTCGATAACCTCCTGCCTCAACGCAATTTTCCAGCCTAAGTTCTTATTTGCACAAACAATTGATCGTTTTTACAGATCGATAAATGATATATGATAGTTACCACCTATCAAAAGAGAATCATCGATCGGTACAAGTGATTTGCTTAAGTTTTGAACTCGTTCAAAAATGACCAGTAAAAGCAGTTACCAATCAGCTAGTTATGAACAACACAACGTCAAAGGTATATAAAATGGACACAGCGGCTTTGAATGGTCAGAAAGTACGTAAACCTTCGTTCTTTCGTTCAATCCGATTCTGGATTGTTGTATTGGTGATTGTCTGGATATTGACTGATACAAATCCAAAAGACACAGCTGGGTTCCTGTTCATGTGGACATTACCTGCCTTCTTCTTACTCCTGACAGCATATGTGTCATACACACATAAAAGAGCAAACGCGTCGACTATCGACTTGCTGAACGTCAATGACAACGGTCTGTGGAGCCATGAGTTCCAGGGCAGCAAAATGACCATTGATACAAATCGGGAGCTGTTAACTCTGGAGAATGGCAGGCGTAAGAAAGCCTATAAGTTTAGTGACGTTAAAGGCTGGAGATACCACCTCGCTAATGGAGGTGAAATCGTAGCCCTCGATATGGTTGGCATGCTGGGGAGTAAAGGCCATAACAACCTTACCCGCCTTAAAAACTTCGAGAATTCTGGATTCTTTATCCAGGTGAAAGACATTGAGTGCCCGGAATGGCAGATAAAATTTCACCCCCGTAAAGGCCGGTTCCACCATGAACGAGGGATCCGGGATACAGAAATGCAGTTGAAGCAGTGGTGTGAAATTTTTGATCAGACACTCAACAAATCCACAGCAACACAATGATCACCAATATCAAATAAGGCATTAAGAAATGAATAAAATTCCAGCAGTTGCAGTCCTGTCTTTGGCAGTTTTGCTTACCGGCTGCGACAGCGAGCCTTCTTCTTCCGAGATCAAAAAAGCTATGCAGGACAACATTAATCATACTAACGAACAAGCTAAACAGCGGTTTGGTGAGAACAGCAAAGACATGCTTACGACTCTGAACAAAGCTGAGAAGGTTTCTTGTAAGGAGTCTGAGGCAAAAGGGACATACCTTTGCAAAGTGGATACAGACATTACTCTGCCAATGATAGGCGAGAAGCAAACCGTTGCTGAATTCAAATTCATGAAAAGTAATGGTAACTGGAAAGTATCACCTTGATTGAATCCAATAATTAACAAGCTCATTTTTCACCGGAATTTAAAAGCACATATTTTATGCGCAAGTGTTAGCACCAGGGAACCATTCTAAAAAATAAAAAACCAGAAGCCTTTCAAAGGCCTGTCCGGTTTGTGTAGAGATTAGGTAATGAGTTACAATCAGACTATCGTAAGACAAATGAATGACGCTCATTATGAACAAAATGCAAATCGAAGAAATGCTTGTAAAAGAAGGATTTACACCAAAAGAAGTCTCTGTGATACGTCAGCACGCTGAGAAAGACGGTTATCCTTATCCCTGGCTTCTTTTACAGTTAAAGAAAAGATTCATAGTTGCAATGATATTAATAGCAATCCTTCTCGCAGGACTCATTTATACCATTCGCAGTGGTACACAAGAAAATCTTGTTTCGTATTCGATCACGCTTGTAGCAGGTTTCGTTATTCTATATGTATTCGTACCTTTGAAACCTGCATTTAAAGCTTACAGATTCATGAAAAAGCATGGTCACTCTTTGTAAGTATCAGAGATTGATTTTATGGCTGAAGCGTCATTATAGACTTCAATGAAAAGCTCTTTCCTGCTCATTTCCTTAATACCGCGAACGTAGTCGGTATTAAGAAAATAGTAGAGACGCCAGGCCTCAGGCTTTTGTATCAGACGCACAATGCCATAGAGAGACAGTGCAAGGTCCATTGAACTGTATGCTAACTGCCCAACCCTCTGATCGAAGCCCAAAAACTCAGCTGTTGCTACATAACCTTGTTTGAGTAACCCCACACTATTAGTTTTGCCATACACCAGGTTCTCAACAGACTCCTGAAAACCGTTGAGTCCATGCAGAACCAACATTCCCCCAAAGGCTGAACCTATGATTGTCCCTGACGCAAGTGAGGCACCAATCACCGATACACCGGCTATTACCTGCATACCGCTTAGTACTACCCCAACACCATTGATCACATAGCCCCAAAAATCTCCATTCCTGACAAGTTGCACTGAGGCATGAACCGCAGCCGTACCTGCCCTCAGCATTCTGTCCTGAATAGTGAGGTACTCATTTTCCTTTTTTAGGTTTTGAATGCACTCCTGGCATTGAGCATCAGTTGAATCTGAACGGATAAGGTTGAGCTGAGCGTTAACGAAAGCTTTAACGTCATCCTGGAATTGCAATCGATTGAATCCATCTTTTAGGTACAAGTGAGAAAGGTGATTAGCAGTACTAAGCAGTTGATTTGCTTCAGCATGAGCCATAGTCAAAAAGTAATCCTTAAATCGGTCTGGTTTCCAGTAGTCCATGGCTATTCCTTTATGTCATTATACGTATCATTAAGTTTATTTAATCAGATTACCCTTCTCAGGGAAAGTGAAAGGACTAACAATGAGCACTGATCTCTTCTTAAAAATCGATGGTATTACAGGTGAATCGCAGGACAGTAACCACAAGGGCTGGATCAACATTGAGTCATTCACATGGGGGGCGAGTCAGCCAGGCAACATGGTAGTTGGTGGCGGTGGTGGTGCAGGAAAGGTTCAGTATCGTGATCTCTCAGTTCAGACGCTCATAGACAAAGCTACTCCAGCGGTCATGCGCTATGTATCCAATGGCAAGCATATTGGTAAGGTAGAGCTTTCGGTATGTAAGGCCGGAGGGAGCCAAATCGAGTATTGCCGCATTACACTTGAAGACGTTCTTATCACCAATGTGATTTTCAATGGCACTACAAGCCGTGACCTGATAGGGGTCTCTTATCAATTCCAGGCATCAAAAGTTAAAACACAATACTGGGAACAGTCAGCAAGTGGTGGCAAAGGTGCTGAAACACAGACAGACTGGGACATTAAAAGAAACTCAGAAGCTTAAACATTGGGCTAATGATCGTATTTGGTTTATTAAAAAAATAACAGCCAAAGGAAACAGTATGAACACCACGATTCAAATTCTTCACGCTTCATATGGAGATTGCATTTTTCTTAGCCACGTTGATGGTGAAAATATTTTTAATCTTTTAATAGACGGTGGACCGACAGGCACATTCGGTCAGCTGTATGGTTATGCTAAGCCTCTTCGCTCATTGATTGAGGAATTAAGGGAGAAAGAGCAAATTATCGACCTTGCTGTAATTACACATGTCGATGAGGATCATATTGGCGGATTCTTGGAAGCTATGTCACATGATGAGTATTTGCCTAAAATTGTTAAAGAGTTCTGGTTTAATTCGTATACATTAATATCTTCATTATGTAATGAAACTGATGCTCCCTCGACTAATAATCAAGTGTCAGGTATATCAGATAACGAAACTAAAACAAGTATAACCCAAGGCATAACTCTAGAGCAAAAACTAAGCAAACTCAATTGGTTTGATAAAGCAATACACAACCAACTCAAGCCATTAACGAGATCAGGACTGGAGTTTACCATTTTGTCACCCTCTCTAAAGACATTGCAACGACTTGGCAAAAATTGGGAGAAAGAATCCTCTGATAGTGATAAAAAGACAGCAAAAAAGGAAAGTGACCATCATTTTCCTTTTTCCCATTTTTTTGACAAAGATGATTTCGTATCTGATCGTTCTGTACCTAATGGTAGTTCAATAGCATTTCTACTAAGAATTGGAGAGAAAAACATTCTGCTCTTAGCAGATTCATATTCTAGTGTGGTTGAGAATAAATTAAGAGATTTAGGCTATAATCAAAACAACAAACTAAATTGCAGCATTGTTAAAATTTCCCATCATGGCAGTAAAGGGAACACAAGTGCAACATTACTTTCAATAATTTCATCTGAGAAATATATTATTTCTACTGATGGATCTATATTTGGCCACCCTGATAAAAAAACGATAGCCAGAATCCTTAAGGCAAATAGTGAAAACAATATCTATTTCAATTATGAATCCGTAATTAAAAAAATATTACTGCCTGAAGATAATTTATATGCTAACAGATTACGAGTCTGTGATGAAAAAATGGTGTTATAAATGACCATACATGAATTTATTAGAATGCACGCAGTTAAAGTTAATAATGGCAGTGGTGTATTAGTAAACTGCCTGTCAGACGAATTTTCATACGTGCTTACAGCCAAACACGTAATCAAACCTATAAATAAAACTTTAGATTCAGAAAAAAACGCAAATGGAAAGGAGGATGAGGATCAAATTGATTTTGATAATCTAATTGATAATGTAAAAGTTATAACATGGGAAGGAAATATTATATCCGTCCTTGGTATTTACCCCGGTAATAATGACTGTGTTTTATTACAAGTTCCTCTAGTTCATAACTTACCCTTAATAAGGTTTAAAAATAATGAATTTGATCATAAGAGTAATGTTATTTTCGGAGGATTTCCAAACTGTCGCGATAGTGAAAAGGATCCTAGAAACAGATTTAAAACATATGAAGGAAAAGCAGAACAAGTAGATAAGGACTTTTACTTAAAGATTGATGGATTGCCTGCAAAAAACCTAATAGAAGGTTCATCTGGCAGCGGTGTTTATCTCATAGTAAGTGGAAAACCCTATCTTATTGGGGTTGAAATAGAAATGGCCGGACCACAGCCTGAAGAACCGGGTGTAGTTTTATGCTACGATATGACACGTTTTGATGAGATTGTTGAAAAAAACAATCTTCCTGCAATACTTCCTTCATTTTTATCATGCTTTAGCAAAATAAAGGCTAATACGTTCGACTATAAAATAAGTGATGAAGACTTGCTTCGATCCTTGCGTAATCAACTTCACCAAAGGGCTCAACATTTAGTTAACAACGGCATACCCAAACCCTTCGAACTATTGAAGCTGTATGATAAATGCTTGATTGTTAATGGACAAAACGATAATTCCATTTACGATTTAGATCTCTGGTCTGCATATTCGGAATTTTTGGTCCTACACTCTTTGCTAAACGATGAAAATTCAGTAAGTATGGACTACTTAAAAAAAATAGAGAGGAATAGTAGGTTCGTTTATTCTAGAAGCTCAGATGGTTGGCTTAAAGATATTAACAACATAATTTTTTCAGCTAGAAAGTTACTTGATCATGGTGGTATGTTAGTTGTTTCAAGTAAAGATAATTCAAGTATACCAATAGCAGATAAAGATTATATAAAATACTTGGTAGAAAATATTACAATTCCTGAGATTGATTATGATGACGTTAATGCTATCGATATTAGTGAGGGCATTGAGAGCGGCGAGATACCTTTTAGTTTTGTGCTTCTGGGTAGCCTTCATAACGAATGCGTTACAAGAAAGCCACATTTATTTTTGGGGAAAAGCAAAAATCAACATTTAAAAATTTTAACGGATAATTATGCAGATGAATTTAAAAAGTGCAAATAGTGAGCACATCCTTAAAATCCAGAATGAGTTTCCTGCATATAAATTTGATCTATTTACTGCAGGAGAATCTGAATTTGTGAGTTGTATAGCATGCTGGATTGAGGACTCAGAAAGTCTTAAAGATAATTGGAATGCTATTCAAAACATAATAGCTCTACTATATAAAACGGAGAAAAAATTTGCTAGGTGGAATGTATATATTGCTTTCTTTTGCAAAGAAAAAATAAATCACCCCCTCCGAATAACTATTGAAAATAATAAGTTCACAGCTCGAAAATTTGTTTTTGACTCTTGTACTGAAGAACAATTTTCTAAGGAAAAAAATTTTGCAATTAAACGTCTTAACTATGAGATTTTTGAAGTAGATTTAGAAGTAGCGAAAAATTATGGTTCTATAATTCAATACAAATCCACACCTATTGTATCTAATATAAAGAATTACTCTAAAGAGACGATTGAAGGTAAGTTAGAGATAGTAAAAAAATTGCTACTGGAGAATGACACCAATGAAAATAAAGAAAGTTGAAATTCAAGCCTTTAGAGCGTATCAACAGAAATCAAATGGTACTTTTGATTTCATGGTTCTCGGAAAAGATGGAAACAATATTCCTGCAAATTTCATATCTCTTTATGCACCTAATGGATTTGGAAAAAGCTCGTTTTATGATGCTGTAGAATGGGCAATGACTAATGGCTCAGAGCGATTTAGTGATGGTATTTATGAAGCTGCAGCTAGAGGTTCAAAAAATGCTGATGAAGCGCTACGAATATTGAGAAATATTGAAGCTCCTAATGATCTTGAAACCTCTGTTTTGGTTGTCACTACTACTCAAAACTTCGAACGTAAACCTGGAACAATTAGAAAAGACGGGATCGATGTCAACTTTAAGAAAAAAAAATTGGCCGAAGGATTTGAAGAGTACAGAAGAATATTTCTTTCACAAGAGGCAATTGATTTTTTTATTCGAGGGATTGATCCAGAAGCTCGTTATCAAACATTTATTGAAGTCTATGGCGAAGAAACAGAATTACTTCGTCGAGATGTTCAAGCTTTATATTTAGACCTTGGAGAAAAAATCGAAAAAAGCGTGAAGTTAGAAAATAGCCTACGTCTTGAAATTGAAATACCTGTAGATAATTTTTTAATAAATAAATTTTTTGAAATTGCTAATGATTTAAGAAAAGTTGGGATTCCACTTGGAAAATTACCTAAGGAAATTCGTGATACAAAGTTTGATGAGTTAACAGAGGAGTTGATAACCACGGCTGTACAAATTCAACATACACTTGAGATGATATCGAAAAGAGAGCAAGCATTAAATGAACTCACTGCCGGAATTGAAAATAATCATCGTTCATCCAATGAACTATCTACACAACTTAAAGAAGAAAATTTTTTAATACAAGCTATTGAAGACATTGATAAAAGAACTACTTTAATTAGATCTCAGCAAGAATATAAATTAGAGATTGATAACACTGAAAATGAAATTCAAAAATGCAAAGTTGCGAAATTACATTTAGAAAAATATCGCTTGCTTGACCAGAACAGATTGGCTCTTTTGAGAGAAATAGATTTTGAGAATTTGCAAATTAGAAATTATCAATTAAGCATTAATGAAATCGACACACGCAAGGCTGAATTGAAGAAACTCCAAGACGATTTACAGCATCGTAAAGCCAGTTATGAATTGTTGAAGCACGGTGCTAAAAATGTTTTTGAAACCATTGATAAACTATTAAATGAGCAGAATCAACTTAAAGAAAAATTAGAAGTTAATAACGGAATCTTATTTTCCCAATCAACAAAGTTAGCAGAAAAAGAAATCCTCCTCTCTACCATTAACAAAAGCAAGGAAAACATTTATGAATTAAGCATCAATGATATAACATTGATTGGATTGAGCACTGATATTTATTTCGAAATAAAGTCTAAAACGGATGAAATTCACTTAATTGAGAATACAATTTCAAGCATCGACCTTGATATTAATTCACTACAATCACATTCAAATTATTTTGATAGACTTGTCGCATTAGCGGGCGAAATTCTGAAGACTCATCCCGGTAGTAATTGTCCTCTATGCCAGAAGGAGCACTACTCTCTTAAAGAACTTGAAAAATCAATTTATACCAATAATAAAATAACCAAAATACTTAAAGAGAAATTAGAGCAAAAAAGTTTAGAAGCTCTTAAGTTATCAGATTCAAAAAAAACATTAGAAAACAAAACATCTCTTCTTGCAAAACAAAAAATTAATTTTTTGAAAAAACTAGAGCTTGATATAAATACATTAAGAAATAGCATTTTACACATAGAAAAAGAGAAAAGTTCAATTGAGAGAAAATTAGAATTATCGCATAAAGAATTAGTATCTAACAAAGCTGTGATATTAAATCTATCACCTGAAAAACTATCAATAAAAGTGGATGGGGAAATAGAAACTCTTTCTAAAGAAATTGATAAAAATCAAAATAAGATTTTTTCATCAAACGAAGAATATGAAAGACTTATAACTACAAATTTAGTTAGTAATAAAAAAATAACTGAGTTGAAAAAACGTTTAATTGATATAGAATCTCACACTGAATATTCCTTAGTCCTTAATTATATAAAAGAACATAATCTTAATCTCGAAAGATTAGAAGAAGAATTTAGTAAAATTGAATCAGTTTATAGAAATAAGATAAAAACAATCCGTAGTTTATTTTTAGCGGCTCAAAACTCCATTATTTCAATTGAGAAGAAATTTAATAAAAAGAATATTACCTTAGATAGTAACACTCTGAAGAGTAAGTTAGCTTTTTGTCTTGAAAGAAAATCTGAATTAAGAAAAAGAATAGATTCTTATAATTCTAAATTCAAGTCTCTTGTAGGGGTTTCGAATTTAGACAATGTTGATTATGTGAGTGAGCTTAACATTGCAATTAAAAATACGTCAAATGAAAAAGAAAAAAATAATAATTACTCAGAAACACTAGCACAGTTCACAGCTCTTTTTGATGCAGTGAAACCACTTATTAATCGAGAGATACTCATAATACAACTCAATTCTTTAATTGAGGAACGAAAAAAACATGAAAAATTAAGAGCAAAAATTGGCATTGAACTGCAAACGATAAACGAAGTGTTAGAGCGTCAACTTGATAGCGTATTTCAAACAGATCTTATAAATGAAATTTACAGAAAAATAGATCCTCACCCTGGATTTAGTCAGGTGAAATTCACTTGTGGATTCGGTCTTAGAAGTAAACCCACCCTTAACATTATGTTAAAAAATAACGATTCTGAAAAACAGATATCTCCTCTACTTTATTTTAGCGCAGCTCAGTTGAATATTTTAAGTTTGAGCATTTTTCTTGCAAGAGCACTGAGTGCTAAATCACCGAGCGGTATGCCGCTGGACTTAATATTGATTGATGACCCTATTCACTCTATGGATTCCATCAACATTCTATCCACAATTGATCTACTTAGAGGTATTGCTCTTAATCATAATAAGCAAATTATTATTTCAACTCATGATGAGAACTTTTATGAGTTACTTAAGAAAAAGATTCCTTCCGAACTATGTCAGTCTAAGTTTCTTAAATTGAGAAGTTTAGGACATGTTGAAGTAGATATTTAGATCATTGGTGACTAAGGCTTCGAATAAGATTTTTTTATAAATACTCGAAGCCTAACTATTAGTTTCAAAAGGAGTTTATGTAATTAGAAGAGAATGTAAAAATTTCTATTAGGACGCTATGTACATCTATTAATACAGAGAAAGATGCTATTTTAACAAATGTTAAAATAGATTTATCGCCATTAGAATATTCTATCCTTTAATGTAAAGGCCTTTTGAGTTACTTAACCTTCCTTATAATTCCCTATTTAATTTTATTTCCATGATTTTTTTTATTTTCTCTTCATCTCATTTAATTTTTATTGAAAGAATGTTTTTTTCATACTTGACACGCTCCTCCATATATATGCCCTCAGCCTCTTCTTCATTATCAATGGCATAATGAATTAAAAATCGAAAGAAAAAAGTGATCTCGTGCTCATAACCGAGGTGCTGAATGATTCTTGGAGAGCTGGATTTAAGCGCATTTGAGAGCATAGATATGATAGTAAAACGATCTGAAAGGTCTGTTCTAGATTGTGGAAAATAGTACTTTATGTAGTAACCCACACAGAACAACCAGATATATCGAATTATCTTTTCCTGTGTAAATCCTGATGCTTTTAATCTCTCAATGAACATCTGCAAAAGTAAAAGTAGCTTGTCTTCCTTTGTAAGAATCTCTGTCTTGTTCATAAATTGCATCCTTGCAAAATTACTCAACCACTCCTTGATTGTATATACAACATAACATATAAATTAAATTGCGCAATATCTGCGCAACTAAATATTTAATCGGCATTCGTTTCTCTGTCTATACTTGGCAATCCGTTATTAAGTTGCTCAAAACTAATCCCATGCTTTATAGCATTGTACTGCCATATAATAAACCTCTCTTCCAGATTCCTGAGCTCTTCTGTCAGAATTTTATTTTTAAGTTCAAGGTTACAGATACGCTGTGAGGCAATTTTCAAGTTAGCTGGTCGCTTTACTCCGTCATTGCCAGATTTAATATTTTTTTTCTTCAGATTGAAAGCCATGACAATATCTTTGTGAAGTCCCAGTGACTGACGCGTCGGTCGTTTACCAATCATTGGTTCAAGCCTGTCACAAAGATATTCCCATGAAAGCTTACTTGACTTCTCACTGTCCCAACCTGCTATTGTATTTTTAATTATATTGATATCTTTATTGTCTAAATGTTTAGCCATATAGTTCTCCTTTTAATTATGATTTATCCTTTCATTTCCATTCAATTCATTCCTGCTCCCGTCTGTGATATTTTTCATATGTGTAAAATCATTACCATCCAGTCTTATCAGCGCACCGTCCTCAAGATTTTTGCTTTTAAGTAGTGCTATCAAACCCAGAAGTCTGGCTTGCACTTTTTCGTGATAGGCCACCCATTTGTCAGCCCCGTATTCGTCCTCCTCGATGTCGAACTTTGCCTTTTCAAGAAGCTGCTCCGTGTATGCCGCCGTAGCTTCTAACCTGCCCAGCGAGTCTTTGTCACCTTTCACACACATATGATCGCTGCAATTGATACAGTCCCTAAACTTAGTACATGGGGAGATCACATAGTCATGTGAGCAGTAGCCGAACTCTGTCACGTGAATGGCTGCGTGGCCTGTATCTTTGATATCAATACGCCGTGAAGGGTTTGCTATAGCTCGGGTGGTGGTGTTTTCTGGCTTAATGCCAATTTGTGGGACGCCATGTTTAACTGATACCTGAACCATCTCATCCTGGCTGACGTGGTTGTAGACCCTGTTTTGTGTTTCCCTTACTCGTCCCGACCATTTTGCCAGGTCAAAATTACCAAGCCCACCATGTTGTGCAATCGTATTAAGTAAGTGTCTTGCCTGGTGAGTTCTGAGTGAAAGATTGTGTCCATGTAGACCTCTGTAGCCGTGCCTGTCAAAGATCGTCTTTTTGGAGTGAGTCCTGCGATATTCAGTGCTGCCCAGATTTTTATTTAGTATCGCTGAGGTTGGTTTAAACAAGCTTTTTTGTGTTTTTATACTATTACTGAGCTGATACCTGAAAAGCAGACACAGTGCGTTGCTATAGAGAATGTTTTTTTCTTTATCATACCAGGGGAAGTCTGGGTAAAGCTCACGATCTTCACCGGAAATTTCAATCTCTCTGGCATATGTTCGGGCACTTTTTGAAAGAGTCTTCAGTCTTCTGATCGCCATTTCAGCAACCGGAACCATGACTTCCGGTATCCATTTCACATTTCCACCAAACCCTTTTTCAGAATAGAATCTCAACCCGTACCTCAGCTTCCCTTCCCTGTCCGCCTCATGAATTTCGCAATCCGCAGGGAGGGTCAGGATTTCAGTTACTCTGGAAGGTGCACACATAAGCAACGCAAAGACGGAGCTAATGAATAAATCCAATTCAGAAAGCTGATTGTCTGGAAGTGCGAAGATTTCAGCGATGGCGCTCAGCGACTCTTTGTCAGGTAATTTTGCCTTACGGGCCTCCTGTGCGGTTTTTGTTAGTCTATTGCTTGCTTCCTGTGCTTTGAATGGACTCTTCCATAGCAGCGAACGCGTGACCAGAAAATCCCTTTCTCGAAGAAATGAAACCAGTCCTTCAAGGACTTTACCGCAGGCGTACGCTACCGCTTTGGTGTAAGAGATTTTTAAAGTGACAACGCATTGGTCCAGAACAGTCAGGTTAACGTACTGAATATGACTTCGCCCATTAACCTGCAAAAGAGCTGCCTCAAGTATTCTGAAAACGATATTCAGGCGTTGATTGATTTTCTTCCCCCCGTTCATGTAATGGTAGAGGACATAGCTTTTAGCGAACCCAATAAAATTTACGTCTAATGGTTCATTTTCAATAACAGAGTTTTTTTTAACGCCATTAATAGGCTTTTTAGTGAAAAGGAAAACTTTTGGCCAGTTAACCTCCTCCCAATTCACAAGATCGTTTTGATTGAGCGTCATCTGACAGTAAGTCACAAAATCATGAATGTTCTGCGCGCAATTTTTTTCTCTGAGAGTTTCCAGCACTTCAATATTGTCACCTATAAATTTATCCATTTAACGCCTCCGGGTTTGATTTGATTTCTTTGCATTTTTTTATCACCTCTGATACCGCTATAATGGTTCTGTCTAATATTTGTGTGGTCACAGGATCAGCCAATGTGTCCTGAATTCTGTTACGCTCATTAAGTAAATATTCGAGTAGTTTCTCATGCGGTCCTTCAATCCATGGCCTGAAATGCATGCAGGTGTAACAGGGTATAGGGACGCACGCCGTGCAGGACTTACAACTGGCGCATTGCCCTGACTTTTCACCAGTGTTAATTCTGATGCTTCCTCCAGGATAACTATCCTCACCTTGGCTAACTATTAGCCCCTGAAAAATCCTGGCGTAATAGCTGAGTTTGCCTGAAACAGCGTCTTCAATTTTATTCAAACTATCTGGACCCGACTGAACATAAACGCCTGTATACATTAAAGTAGAATGATCAAGTAATTCTCCTATGATCACTTCTCCATAACCCTCTCTTGCAAGCCGTGTACCTAACGTATATCGAAACCGCCTGGCATTCATATTTATTATTTCACCCGTTCTCTCCGAAATTACGTTCTCTGTAGTGGCTATTCGTTTGAGCGTTTGAGTACACTTTAGTGAGTATGCATGCAGCCTGTCTGAAGAAAGAATCCTCATTAAGTTTTCACAATCATAAATTTCTCGCAGCCTTTCTTGACAAACAAAAATTGGTAATTCAAGTCTCTCCTTCTCAGACAGTTCTCTGCCCAACTGATTTATAAAACTTTTAACGACAATATGTGCCTGTTGATTAAAAATGTTAAATAATTCATGTGTAATCCTGAATCGTCTGAATGAATCTCTGTACCTTTCACCTTGTTTTACTCTCGGGACATTTATATAGCATTCGTTTCTACCCCCCTCTTTAATGAGGTCTTTAATTTTTATCTGTGTGATTTGTAAACTTCTTCTCCCTGTGTGAATCGTGATTAAGGCCATTGCCAAATCAGAATAAGATATCGTGCCCTTTTGGTAAGCACGTGAAACTGCATCATAGAAGTTATCAAACTCCATGTCTGTAAGAGGCCCCTGATAAGGGTCTCGTCTTTTGACGACCTCACCCTTTTTATTATCTTTAATCGTCCAGTTATTAATAAGTTCTATACATTTTTCAGTAACCCCCTTAAAGCCTAATTCATGCCACTTCTTGATTAGGATCCTGAGACAAACAAGATCGTGATTAGAGAATTTTTCATTTGACTTTATTATCACCATAATAGCTTCGTCAATTAATTGAAAGCTCATGAATGAAATCAATTTCATAAAAGCCATGTTAATTTGCTTTACAGATACTGGGCTTATTTCTTCTGCAAAATATCTCATTGTATTCACATAGCTGTATTTGAGGTTTTCTGATAGTTTTTCATTGACTTCACCAATATTTAATTTTACATTCCGACTTAATACCCAGAATTTATCATCCATCCTGAATGTGTAACCTTCATTTTTTGCATTACAGATCTCTGCGTGGGCATTTAGTATTTTTATTTTATTCATAAGACACCCCGCTGCGTTTTTGGAAAATAGCATTTTGAATCCCTAGGGCTGCCTGCTCTGATTTTGAAACGATAAATCTTCTGTTATAAATTCGTGCTGTTCCAGAACCAGGCTCCCAGCCCATATGTCTGGAGCGCATTTGCTCTTGCATTTCTTCACTTACATATTCAGTACTATCATCCATCTGCTTTGAAAATAAAAAGTTCCAGGTGTGTCTGAACTTATGCCCGGTCAATCCGTTTAAACCTGAGTCAATGTTTCTCAGGCTATAAATGATTTTATGATAAGAAGGAACAGACAAAGGATCTCCACGTGTATAGCCTTCTTTTTGAGTAATAAAGAGGTAACCATGCTTTTTCTTCCTGATATTGGCTTTCCTTTCGCCTGTAATATATGAATGGAGAAGTTTCGTAAGTTGGTCAGACATGGGTAAATCTCTTTCAATAGTTTTTACGAGGGGTTGATTGACTCTTGTGTCCTCAATACTGTCAGCCCTTCGCCTTATGAAGATAATTTGCCCTGCAAAATCAATATCTTCGACCTTCAGGTTCAATAGCTCTCCACACCTTATTCCTAAGGAATGTAATATCATGACGATAAGCTGGTTTCTCTGACGAACTTTTTTATCAAATGGATTTAATTCGCACTCAGGATCAATAACAGAAAGGAGAATTTCCAGTTGTTCGTCTTCTATTGTTTTATAGAAGTTACCTTCTGAATTCCTGAATTTTATTTTCGGCCGTCTGGCTTTTATTTTTGTTACAAAATAGGAAATTTTCCTGTAGCCGTCATCTTTACTTTTAATAGTTAGCTGGCACAACCATTCGAGATATTTTGCTATTGTAGTAAGTCGTATGTACTTTGTCGCGCTGCATACACCAGGGTGAGGATCTTTAATATTGGTCACTTTGGGGATTCTCATCCTCTTTCCGACAAAATCTCGTAGAAGATCAATTTCGTTGTTATCCAAAAATCTGGCTGTTTGAATTCGCTTTTCAATATCTATCTTGCGCATAAAAAGAAACCGATAAAAAAGCGCGATACAACCAGCCTGAGTTTCAATCGTTTTTATCGATTCATTGCTGTTTCTCAGCTGCGTGGTAATAAACAAACACGGATAAAATACAGGGATACCTGTTTTCTTGTTTTTTATAATGCAGTAGCGTTCGCCATTTTTCATTTTAAAAGTTTTAATACCAAATCTGTCCATAAACTCTCCTTATTTCATTTAAATTCTTTGCAAAATAGGTATAGGTTAAATATTCAAAAATAATGACCTATCAAAATATTGCAAAAATATTTTATTAATATGCCGTTTAACAACTGTCAATAAAGGAGGAACCTAAATATTCTTTCCAAATGTTAATCAGGTATATATTAGGTATTTTCTATTTACCTGATACCTTAAAAATACTCCGCACAGCTTGGTATAGCTAACCTTGCATTATTTACGTAAAGAATTTTGCAAAATTTAAGCTCTTTTAACACTTAATTCTTTCCATTTTTATCGACAACTTTCACAGCATTAACTTTAAATAACACAAGATTATAATTAGTCAATAGTTGCTTTAATTTCAAAATCGTTTATATAAGTAAATAAACATTTAAGGAGCTTTTTTATGATTGATATAAAAAATAACTTGGACATCATGTGGGTTTACTTTTCTGAGCATGAAAGCGAAATCTTGCGAGAATTAAATGAACTTTCTTCTTTTCAGTTCTACGAACGTTATCTATTAGAGTTATCAGCAAGGGGATTCCACGATTTCTTTCAATATTTACTAGACTATAAAATCGATAATGAACTTGATGATGAAGATGCAATATCTCAACTTATTAGCTATGGCTTAGGTCAGGAATCAACTCTTGACGAAGGATCGCAATTCGAAAACTTTGATTTTATTCAATCTCGTGTTGACGAGCTCAAAAACAAACATCTAACTGAAAGAATCAACAATGAAAAAGAATTATTAGGATTAAAGGTTGAACCATTAATTGAAATAATAAAAAAGGAAAATAGGTTATAATCCACGCATATAAAAGGCCATGCATAAAAGGCCATGCATATAATGCATGGCCCGATCCCCACTACTGATATGTTAAGTGTAAAATCATACGGCAGAACAAACCTTAGTTAAGACAAGCATAACTAACATGATTGAAAAAAATAAAATGAAAATAATTTTTCAAAATCTCTATAACCTAAACATCTTAAATTCATGGTCAGATTTAAACAACAGGATGATTTTAGCCAGATTTTCAATATCTGTTCTTTGCTCAAACAAAGACATCCATATTGAAAAAACTGAGTACTGCAATTTAAACTCAAGTTCAAAAATAGTAGACACTGCATCCTTTATGTTTCCTGAAAGATATTCCCCTAACCAGTAAGCAATACTGTTTGAGAATGCATCATTAAACATGGCTGCAATCGCGTCATGATTAAACCTTTTATCGAAAGATTCTTTTTTCATAAATTTAAAGTATTCATTAGTACTAATAAAATCGTTCAGGTTCATTTTAAATTCCCCTTAAATAGTTTAATTTCGTGATTTAGAGATCAAAGCCTCAATCCATTCATCAATCTCACCCTCAATAAATGCCACCGCACGAGAGCCGATCTTGATAGGTTGAGGAAACTGCTTGAGATTAATGAGCTTATAAATCCATGACTTGCTATAACCTGTTTTATTTATTACCGCACTTAAGCGAATGAGTTTTTTATTTGAAATGTTCATGCTGACGCTCTCTCTTCTGTTTCGATGAGAGCTACATTATCAAGAGGAAGATTGGGAGGGTGAGTGTGGCTCGTGACAAGGGAGCCACTGGAAACTGGGTCAGTTGGAATCCGAGAGTTTCATGACCTCTGAAACTCTCATATTTTTAAGGTGGGGGTTTCGATTTATGAAGAAATTGAATTGGCGAATGAAATCAATGGTTGCTGCTTTCATAGCCAGTGGTCTATCAGCGTCTTTGATATGGTAGTTAAGACGAATAACGGCCTCGTCGTCTTCGTCTGTGTACAGCAGTCTGGAAAGCCGCTCGTCTGAAACTCTGAGGTCATACATTTTTGCCCATAAAAGAACATCGAGCATTGCTATGAGACGATAAGAGATAACCTTCTTGATTGTGCCATAGCCGAAGCGCACAGCCCCTGATTCGTCAGCTTCAATCCCCTTAACGCGTCTCCATTGCGGAAGTGCTGATTTGATAGACTCTGCAATCTCATCGTCTGTACCACTGGCAAGGTCGATTTCTAAAAGAACCGTGGTCTCACATATCGCTGACATAACCGTCGATACATAGGCTTCATGGTGGGGAAGATTTACGCAGTACTCGTCACTACCTTGTTCCCATGAGAACAGATTGACCCGGAGACCCGTTACGCTAAGTTGAGCAAGGCGGCTTATGTCTGTAATAAAGATATGCGGTGGGCTTTGAAGAGTTTGATTATCGTGCATGTAGTTAAGCTGTTCGGGCTCGAAGAGAAAAGGCTTGCCGTTGAAGATCTGTCTCATGTACCCACCAAGGCCGATCTTTTCCTCGTCTGTGGGCCAAGGTTTAAAGAGCAAGGCCCTTGCCCACAACTCATGGTAGAGGCAGTTAAGCGTGACCTCTTCGAACTTTCTATAGTTTGAAATGTTCAGCCAAGATTTGACTGCCTTGGTATCTTCCGTTGACCAGTTTTTCAAAGCCTTCTCCTTCACAATCTTTCTATCAAAAGAGTATAATCAACACTGTTCAATCAACGCTATATGGCTGTTTTGAAGAGAAAAGCTTTTGTTGGTATCATTGTTGGTACAAATGATTGCAAATAAAATTATTTCTTTAAAACAAAGCACTTAAACTAAAGTTCGATTCCTGCAGGGGACACCATTCTACAGTTCGCTCCCATCCGTAGTAGTTCGCAAAAACCCATTCAAACCAATATCCCCGTAAACCATTAGTTCGCAATAGTCCGTTGACAGCCACGTACTTCGGCGGGTAAAAAACGGGTAAATAATTTTACCCGCCGGAATTTTACCCATGCTGACCATTAAGCAGATCGGCGCGGTCAGGTCCAAAGATAAACCCTATCGCCTGCTGAATAGCAATGGCCTGTACCTCTATGTTCCGGCATCCGGTAAAAAAGTCTGGCAGCTGCGGTACAAAATAGACGGTGAAGAGAAAGGGCTGACGGTGGGGAAGTATCCACTGTGTCATTACAGGAGGCCAGGGATAAAGCTTGGCTGGCGAGAAAGGATGTTTCAGTGGGAGTGGACCGGTTAAAGCGAAAAAGCTGGCGATTGCAGACAGCTCTTTCGGTGCCATTTATCAGGAATGGTATGAGCACAAAAAACAGGTCTGGTCGCTGGGATATGCTAATGAGCTGGCGCGGATGTTCCGGGATGATATTTTGTCAATGATTGGCCACCTGAGAATAAACGAAATCGAGCCAATGAAAATACTGGAAGTCATTCGCAGGTTTGAAGAACGCGGCGCACTGGAGAGGGCCAATAAGGCGAGACGCAGATGTGGAGAAGTTTTCGGGTATGCCATTGTAACCGGGCGGGCTAAATACAACCCGGCACCAGATCTGGCAGATGCAATGAAAGGATACAGAAAACAAAACTACCCTTTCCTGCCAGCGCTGCGTCTCCCGGCTTTTGTAGATAATGTAGTTATCCACGATGAGCATGATGTTTTTTACCCGCCGGTACATGGCTTTAAGGTGTTTCAGCGAGGTGATGAACAGCACCGAACTTTTGCTGTTACCGCCAACGTAGCTGACCTTTCCCGTGCCGCTGTGTAACGCCCCGGCAAGACAGTATTTTTCATTCTGACCCGGCGTGAACGCTGGTAGCCAAAATTGCCGGGAGCGTGTCTTATCAGCTCACGTAACAATGTGCAGATATGCTCAAACGGCCAACGCCGGGAGCGTCCTGCGGGCAAGAATTTCAGTCCTTCGACACCCGACAGTGTGAACCAGTTAATCCAGCGTCCAACGGATGAACGGGCGCAGCAGAGCGTTCTGGCAACATCTCGCCCCGATGAAGCATCAGCATCGCGGTGAGCCTGCGGGCATGATTTTTATCGCGTGTTTTATGGATAGCTTTTTGCATCAGGCGTCGTTCGATACGGGGTATTGGTACTATGATCGGCATCGCTCAATCCGGTTGGTGGTTTGTGATGTTTGGCGATTGATCAGATCGCACAATCCGGGCTAAGTTCCCTTCGGGTGATCTATTATTTGGCGCAGCTATTTAGTTATAAAGTAAAACCCCAGCCGTGAGGACTGGGGTTTCTATCAACAAGGTATTATTGCTGGACTAACGGAAGACAAAACATCAATAACATCATTACCTGTAACTATTAATTAATGATTTATAAGGTCGCCATCATGAATATTGGCGCTTTGCTCATTAACCATGATAAATAGTTAGATCTTTCTACTACGTAGACCCCTTCAACCATCTTACTTTCTAGCTCATCTTGCATCTTTAATAAATCACCTTCATCTGCGATGCGATGCGATGCGATGCGATGCGATGCGATGCGATGCGATGCGATGCGATGCGATGCGAAAAGAGTGTATCCATTCAAATACCACTCGGAATTTATTATTAATATTTTTATAACTTGATGATAAAGTTAACTAAAGTGTTCCAGAAGAATATTTAAAATCAATCAATTGCTTATTTTTAAAGCGAAATACGTCGTATTCAATATTCAGAATTTTTTCAATCATATGGCATCACTCATCATATCTAAATTGAATTCTATTCTTACCAGACTGTATTTATTACGTTGGTCTACCATCTGTACTTCTTTCTCTGACAACTATAGTTCGGCCATCAGGGAGTTTACCAACCCTGCCACCAGGAATATCTTTAATTTCAGTAGGTTTTAATAGATCAAATTCTTTATTAGCAGCCTCACTACCACCTGATCTTTCAAAAAACTTTGATCGACCTGTTGTTTCCCGACTTTTTGACGATGAAGACATCAGATCATCAACAGTTGTTTTCTGTTCACTATTACGAGCATTGTCTTCATCTTGCGGCTCCCAGCCACCCGGCGTCCCCGATCCTGCTCCACCCAGCTCAGCCTTCTCCGCATCAATCAGATTAGCACTGACATTCGGACCACCGGACTGTTCTGTATCATCCGTCGAACAGGCCCGGCCAAAGGAGCACTGTGTTGCCTTATCCAGGGTATCAAACAGGTCATCCAGCGCAGACGCCATTTTATCGTTAGCGTCCTGGGTGACCTTATCTCCCGGACTAACCGGAACGCCGGGTACAGGCACCGGAACAGGGGCTGGTAGTGCCAGCGCATTATTCTCAACCGCATTCTTCCCGGCCTGTGCTCCGGCAACGGCGCTGCCCGTGCTGTCTCCCGCCAGGCCGCCAGCAGCCCAGCGTGCCCGTCTCCAGCCGGTTCCTGTCCGCCGTCGCCGTCGAGCCGATGACCGCCCCGCTGCGTGTACCCGCCCACGCTCACGTCAAAACCGCCTTTGCCCGCAAACTCCTCCACGCTCTGCCAAGTGCTGTGCATCTGGTCACGACTCAGGTTCACGTTCATCGAGCCGGTCATTGAGCCGAAGGTGAAGCTGCCTTCCGCCCCTGGAGAGGTTTAGACACTCAAAAAAGTGTGTGATTTTGTGATATCTAAACTAAAGAGTTTCGTGAAGTTTGTAGAAATAATCAAAAGCCACAACGATAAAATGGTAACGAATGAACTAATAAAGTAAAATACCGGTGTGTTGGCCACTTTTTGAGATTAGAAATATGAGTAAAAAAAACACTGATATAAGTAGATTTTTAAGCTATGTATTGCGTCATCATCCAGAAGCTATTGGATTATCACTTGACCAAAATGGATGGGCAGTTATAACTGATCTAATTCTTTGTGCAAAAAAAGAAGGTTACATACTTGAAAAAAGTATTATTCTAGCGATAGTCACCAATAGTGATAAAAAAAGATTTACTATTTCAACTGATGGCTTGCATATTCGTGCTGCTCAGGGTCATTCAACGCAACAGGTTAAGATAACTTATAAAGAAAACATCCCTCCTGATATTTTATATCATGGAACAGCCGCGCGCTTTATATCTGAAATCAGGAAGAAAGGCCTGCTTCCTATGTCACGACAGTATGTACATCTTTCTCCTAATGAAGTTACGGCAATTCAGGTAGGACAACGTCATGGAAAACCGATGATATTAATTATAAAAGCCCTGAATATGTATGAACAGGGCTTTAAATTTTTTCAGGCTGAAAATGGCGTCTGGTTAACTGAAACCATTCCTTACCAGTTTATTCAAGAATAATTACATATCGTCTTCAACTCGCTCAGCTTTGTTACGATTTGATTCAAGACGCGCTATTTTTAGCCATTCAGTAAAGTTATCAGTGTGTCCTCTGTCTTCCCAGCCAGCAGACGCAAAAGCATGAACATAGTAAACTTTTGGATCACCTGATGTATCTTCACCATCAAAACATACAATATCATCTGAGTAGCGCCAATTGGCAAAAGGAATTAATTTTCTGTCAGGATAAAGCTCTCTGACTTTCTCACACCAAAAGTCAACATAGTTTGAGGAACTGCAAAACAGCCACCACGGCTCGATATCCTCTAACTCTGAATGAGATATATAATTAATAAAGCTGTCAGGAAAAGAAAACCCTGAGTATAAATATTTTTGATAAGCCATATATCTATCAATCATTTATTTACCCTTGCCAGTTATTCTTGGTGACTCGGATGATCCATAAGGGTTATTTTTACTAAACCCCGCGCTTTGGTTGTTAATCCTTCCTGTTATCGCCTCTCCCCACGTTGTAGAAGAACCAAAACGACCAGAGTCAATCATATCTTTTGGTAACAAATCGCTGAAGTTTCTGACACTAGCTTCTACTTTAATGCCAGCATCTCTTGCTGCATTTATCCTGGTATTATCCATGCTTGTCATATTGCCATCCGGCATTTTTACAACATCAACCGGATCACCTTTCCAGCCATCTTTTTTCATACTGGAAACAAGATCATCGTAAGTGTATTTCACACCTGTACCTCGATCAGTCTTATTGTAAGAAACAGTATTCTGCGAAAATCGAATTTCGTTAGCATCAAATGAGAAATTATTTCCTGTCGGTTTAACTGTGATTGACTCATTGACTTCTTTTTTCCCTACCCCAGCCGCTATTCCCGCGGCACTCGTTCCAGCCGCCTGAGCCAGCGAACTCATCGCAAGTTGCTTCGCTTCAGGTGAATCACCAGACATCAATGCATTATGAATCGCTGCATTTCTGTCTGCCTCAAGCTGGATTGTAGTCACCTGAAGAATAGAAAGTTCGTTCTGTTCTTCTGGGCTTAAGCCACCATTGTCACGAGCTTTTTTCAGCAACTCATTGGTACGGTTAGCATAATCAGCCTGCAATTTGCCAACTTCATTCGCTTTATCGACACAAACCCGAGCACCAGAACAGTTCACAACGCTTTCATGCTGCTCAGCATTTAATTTCTTATATTTATCAACGACAGCATTACAGGCATTACCCTGGCACTCCGTCATTTCTTTGGCACGTTCCTGGTTTTGCTTCACGCTCAGCGCATTATTCTCAACAGCATTTTTTCCAGCCTGTGCACCCGCCATTGTGCCAGCCGTACTGTCTCCGGCAATTCCGCCCGCAAGGCCAGCCGCCAGCGTGCTCAGCTCGCTGATATATTGCTTCTGCGTCTCATTCAGTTTATCGCGGCTGACTCCCGGATAAAGCTGCTGTGCAATATACTCACCTGTCGTGGCGCCTGCTGCACCTGCCAGCGCTGAATTTCCCTGAACCTGCGCGACCACTGCGCCCAGCACCGCGTGTGCTATCAGGTTAGCAGGCTCGTTAACCACCTCTTTGCCGTCTGGCCCGGTTGTTGTGGTTTCTTTATGGATCAACTCTGCCAGGTAAGGGGCTGACGCTCCTGCAATCGCACCCTGTACATTGCCTGCCAGTAAACCCTGTACTGCCGCCGTTGCTGCCTGCATACCCTGCTGAATAGCGCTGCCGGTACCGAACTGTTTTTGCGTAGTTTGATAACTTTCAGAATTGACTAGTGCATCATTGTAAGTTTTCCAGTCTTCTTTTGTAGCTTTTTCTCCCGGCTCCTGCACTCCCTTCTTTGCCAGCTCGGCTTTGCCTGCACTGGTTGCACGAATGCTACCCTCAGTGCGCGCAATATCCATAGCCTGCCCCGCGATTTCGCCTACCAGCTGCGCGGTCTGCAATCGCTTCTGCTCTTTTTCCTTGTCAAAAATTGGGCTGATGCTGCCGTTTGCACCGGCGACATCGTGGCTAAGCTGACTGATATCCTGCTGCTGGCCATTTTGATTGCGTACGGTGACCATTCCATCGGAAACGGCAGCTCTTGTCGTGCCTTCTGCATGACCGCTACTGCCCAGACCACTAAGCAGAGTGGAAGCCATATTACTTAGCATCTGGCTGCCAACTGGCGCACCAGTGCTGAAACTGCCTCCCAGATGCTGTACTTTATAATCGGCACGATTATCAATATCGTTGAAACCCAGCGTGCCGGTATCCAGACGGTTTTTATCCGCTGTGGCCGTGGAACCAATAACCGCGCCATTTAATTGCGTATGGTTGCCAACGGTAATGTCGAAGCCGTTTTGGCCGCCATAAATTCCGGTTTGCTCAATAACCGAATCGTAATTGCTTTTCATTTTGTCGCGGTTGGCGCTTAGATAAGCCGAGCCGCTCATTGAGCCAAAGGTAAAGCTGCCGCCCGCGCTGACGCTGGTTTGTTGCGAGTTGTAGCTGTTGCTGTCCTGCAGGCTGTTTAAGGTAAGATTGCGGCCTACCTCTGCCACAACTTTACTGCCGCTCGCCTGCGCGCCGCTCAGCGTGGTGTCGCGGCCACTGTTCAGCGTTAGCTGACGGCCTGCATCCAGCGTGGTTTCATTTTGCGTGACGCCATTCCCTTTCTCTCTGCCATTACTGCTGTTAATACTGGCAGAAACGCTGATCCCCCAGCCACCTGAACCGGCACCAACCCCGAGTCCCAACGTGCCGCCTTTACTCTCATTTTTACCGGTAGTGAGCGCCGTATCCTGTGAAGAAAGTAGTGTGATATCGCGCGCTGCATTCAGCGTCATATCCTGCCCCGCCTTTAACTGGCTGCCAGCAAGGGTGATATCACCGCTTTGCGCACCTGCTTTCGCGCCCGTTGCAGCAATACTCAGGTTATTGCCTGCGTTTAACGTGCTCCCGGTGGCATGATCCTGCTCGCTGTGGCTGGTCGATTTTGAAGACTGAGAGCCGTAAGTTGCGCTGATACCAATGGTGTTATTGTTAGACGGATCCTTGCCCTTAGCGGCATCCATACGCAAGGCCTGTTCAGCCTGCACGCCGCTTAATGCGCTCTGGACGCCCTGAAGCGCAGCCAGGCGACCATCGCTTTGTTTAGCGGCGGCCTGCGCGGTGGAAACCGCCCCGTTAATGGCGCTGCCTACTGCGCCGGAAAGCGCTATCGTCAACCCGCTGGACCTCTGCTCAAAAGACTGGTCGCTGGTACGTTTGTCATGGCCCGGATCGATGGTCACGCTGTCGCCGGTCAGCGTCATGTTTTTCCCTGCAATCAGGTCGGAGCCGCCCACATGCGCCTGTCCACCGGCCGTCACGGTAAGGTTACCGCCGGTGCTGCCTACGGTGCTGGCGCTCTGGCTCTGGGTGGTGCCCTTTTCCCTCAGTTCCTGATGCGTGCTGCTGCTGCCGATAGTAAAGCCGATACCGCCGCTGCTCATCAGCCCGCTTTTCTTTTTCTCGCTCAGCTGCCAGCTGGCATCCGTGTTGGTCGCGGCCACGATATCGACGTTGTTAC
>Ga0157364_1000200_pt1 | contig 32883 bp, 9 predicted proteins | sample AttsexASBM2_FD_111476 | JGI IMG/M metagenome (GOLD analysis project Ga0157364, IMG submission 111476) | Fungus gardens microbial communities from leaf cutter ant in Ribeirão Preto, State of São Paulo, Brazil - Atta sexdens ASBM2 | ecosystem: Host-associated > Fungi > Mycelium > Unclassified ...
ACACTCATAGGTAGGTACCATGATTAAATTTAACTTTAAAAATATATGCTGTCCCAAGTCACTTACATTTACGGTAAATGTTAACATATTTGATACAAAAATTATTAATTTGAACTATCATCATTTTTTTATTAAGTAAATATTTATTTATTGTAATAAATGTTAGTTATTCAAAGAAGTATATATTAAGATTACAATATTAGTAAATTATTTTCAATTTAACATAGCTATTAACACGATTATACGATAATCTCTAATTTCCATTATTAATATTTATTCTAAGATTTTTTTGTATTATTATACATCACATGCGCTTAGATCTGCTTCCGCGAACAGAGAGCTCCTGCTTTTCGCATAATTTGGTTATCGATGACGGAAAACGTTCCGTTAGAGCGACGGACCGACATTAAAGACAGGAAAAGGGATTGATTAAGGAATTTTGCTGTATATCCGGTCTGAAAGCTTTGTACTTTCTACGATAAATTCTCGCTGATGATAGATATTGCGTTATATTTCTCATGCCCGGAAGGGATGGTGGATTAATTTTTAAACAGCGTCCCTTAGGTTCGCTTCTTCTCAATAAGCAGAGACAGACAAACGGATATTGTTAAAATTGATCACAATGATTCGTCGTTTTTCGTTACACATCTCTCTATTATGCATTGTCTCGCGATTTTGCTGATTTTACTCTTCACTATGCCACAAAGAAAATTGTTTAGGAAAGTTTTTGACGTCTGAGTTGCGGTACTAAAGCAAGATAATGGCGGCTCGAATAGTTACGCATAATGAGAAAAGTTTAGTAGCGCGTCTTCGAGCTCGACGAATTTCACAGATTATCGAGGAGACGTTGAAAAGTTGAAGGATATAAGTAATAAGAAAAGAGATACATGTGATTAAGTTATTTCCTTTCACAAAATACTTATAATGTATACCCAAGGCTATATTTAAATGCTAAATACGTCTTATAAGTTAGTAAAACAAAGTGAACGCGGAATCTAATTAATATTTTTATTTCTTGGTCGTTCGTTGCTAAAAGTTGCTAAAGAAAAAAAATTATTACTGTATCAATTTTCATAAAAAATAATGTTCTGCTAAAGGAAGATTTAAGTTAGCAGAACAATATATACATAAGAATGAATGAATATGCTCAACGATCAGTATAAGGAATTTATTGCTAATTTATTATCGAAATATTCAAGTTTGAATCTGTTATTTGCGAATTAAGTAGAAATAATAAAAAAAACCTCTAAGCACACGATTCAAGAATAAAGTACGAAATTCGATTCTTTTAAAATTAATATTGAAATATTGTCTGGGTTTATTGTTCTCGAAATATGCAATTAAAAATGTAATGTTACAAAATGTTACAAAATAAATATTTCCAAAGTAATAAATTTGAAACTTTTATACTTTTGACAACAAATTTGAACAATACCTGAAGAGTATCAAATATATAAACGAGCGATAAATTTTTTTACTGGTATTTTCTTGTACCACCTACATGTTGAAAGGTTTTCTATTATTATTTACAGTTTTTTCACGGATTTTTCATTATTATTTATAGTTTTTTGCAAGTTTCACAGGATTAAACAGAGTTTCGGTTGCTACTTTTTTAATTTTGATTTTTATTATAAAACATGGAAATTTTTTTTTATAAAGAACTATAGAATTATGAAAAGTGCTACTGGAACTGTCATTACTTTTTTAATAAAATGTTTCAATAAAATGTACTAACTTCACATTTTGGAATTATATGCAACATGTGCTGATACCTTATCTTTTTTATTGCCTATATCGCTTACACACTGAGAAATTTTTTCGCATATAACTGATTCGAAACTTGAATATTTCGATAGCAATAAATTCCTTCATTATTTTTAAGTGTAATTAAAGTGTAATTTTTAAGTGTAATTTTTTTGTAACTTTAAAAAGTGTTATTATTTATTTATTATTTTGCTAACTAAAATCTTTCTTTACGGAACATCATTTTAAAAAAAACTAACAGAGCAACAAATTTCTTTTTTTTTAGCAACAAATGAACAACAAATGAAAATATTAGTTAAAATTGATTCTATTCACTTTGTTCCGTTAACTTATAAGACGTATATCAAATGCTACACCAATAATTTAATATCGTAAATTCTATTAAGTGCCAAGATTTCTTCAAATAATCTGGTCACTCTGTTTCTACTACATTCTTATATATGATGATTTATATATATCAATCGTAAGCGTTTTAATTTGTCGAATTACGCATCGCCGGAATAGAATTGTTTGTGCCTACTGCTAAATTGTGTTGTCATAAAACTGCATTGCGATTTAAATTACCTTCACGCTACACCGAGTATTGCGTTGGTATACAACTTCCAATTTACTACTTTAGGTTTCTATCACATGACCTCTCGTGTTTGTAATGAAACGGAAACTCTGTATCACGTAGTCATTTAATTTTTTTCGATATTAAAAACTATTATACAATTATAAATATATCGGATAAATGCTGTCTCTTTTTTTTATCATATATAGTGTTAATTAAAAATCAAACAAAACAAGTTTCAACAAGTACCATAAATAGCAAAAACATATACAAATATGCAAAATTTGACACGAGATATTGTTACAGGAAACTTTTATATATCAGCTTTTATTGACATTTTGATATTCTTTTGTAGCAAAAAGCTTCAATAAAAAGCTTTTTATGTTGTAAAATTTAACGGTTTGCATTTATATGTTATAATGCTTTTACGGAGCTTTTCGTTTACTATACTCTTTAAAATTTTTAAAAGTAAATCTCACTTGAAAGAGTGAAATCTCACTGTTAAAGATTGAAAATTGATTCACTCTTTTTCAAAATTTGCTCAATTTTTACTTTTTAGCGTTAGATGCTATTTCAAAGACTTTAGAGAGAGAGAGAGAGAGAGAGAGAGAGAGAGAGAGAGAGTGTGTGTGTGTGTGTGTGCGTTATATACAATATATTAACGTAAAATTTTATGAAATAGAAAAACAATGTAAAATTTTATTTTTTATTGATATAGAAATCGAATATTTTTTTATTGACATTATAATAGCAATTATCTTCAAATTTAAATAATAATTGCTATTATTTGCGATATTTTGATGCATATTTGTTATCTGGCTTTGCTTTCGAATGTTTCTTATTATATGATAACATTAATACAATGCATCCTTTGCATAACAGATTTATGCTACTGTCACATTAATATTACAATACATTTGCATGAATACAATGTGCTTTTTACATTAATAAAATGCACGTGTATATAATGTAGTGTTCATTCGTATACGATATTAAAATTATAAATGCGACGTATATAGGTACATACATACAATTGTTACACTTTGTATCGCGTTACTTCCGCATTTCGAAATGTCCCTCGGTTTAAAACTAATCAAAACCTTGACATGAACTGTGTTCGATTCGATTGGAAATTTTTGTTACAACATTATAGCTATCTATAATATATGCGTATAAGCCTATACGGATAGCAATAGAATAAGTGAATCCGGTCAAACTCCGAACAGGGCACCTATCATGGAACAAGTCGGAATGGATTTTGATCAGAATTATTCAGTTATTCTCTAAATTTCTATTGTGTTTTCTAGGGAAAACATTCAACATTTCTATCGGAATTCATTCCAACATGTTCCATGATAGATACCCAGATGTATGTCGACTAGAAGTAACACAGGCAACTTTACAACATTAAAATCGTTCAATTCGTTGATGACGATGATTTACGACGCTCGATAAATGAATCGATTATGCAATTGCGAAGTATTATTATGCATCATCAAGACAATATTGTCGATCGTATTCGACGACAATGCACGGGGTGTAAATGCTTGCGTTAGCTTTTCGAGAGACGTGACGGGCAAGCCCGAGTAAACATGGCTTCGTCGAGATTAAGTAATCCGGCACATTCGATACAAGTCTCCGAGTTGTATCCGATTGAAGATCCCAACGGGCAAAAAATACACGTGATTCATCGATCCGTGAAGAAAACAAAAACATACTCACAGGATACTTGCTAGGAATATCAATGTGGAACGAATTTCTCCCATGTTGGGAGAAAGAAACTGCGTCGCAAGCGCATTGCTTCTTTTAAGGAGATTTCAAGTTTGAAAGCTCTTCTGGCATCGTGAACTTCATGTAAATAGGGGTTGTCCAATAGTGTGCGTTAGTGTTTGTGTATATGCTTCGCGAGCCTAGATTCAACATTTTTAAAGTTCTTCAATCTAAATTCGATATTACGAAATGTATGATTTTCTTTAGAGGAATACTTATCTATCAATATGTAAACACTTGTCCGATATAATGTGTTTATTTTATCGCATCAATATCGTAAGATAAAAAATGATTTAATATCTAATCATAGTTTTAGTTATAATACATTATATAATTTTAATTGTTGTCTGACAATTTTGTGCGTGCGCGCGCGCGCGCGCGCGTGTGTGTGTGTGTGTATGTGTGTGTGTGTGTATGTGTGTGTGCGTGTTTAATTATTAAAACAATGCTCGTTTAAAATTATTCGATTTTTTACACATATAATTTATTCCCTTGGATGATATTGCTCATATTTTTTAGGAAAAATTTTGAATTCAACACTTAAATAATCCTTACATTTCTCTCTTCATCAAATTATTTTTTTCTATATAACGTTTTATACATATTTGGAATATCTATTCTTATTTTTTATTTTGCTAAGAATTAATTTAATTTTATACGCTGATGAATAACTTATTTTTAAGAAATATACGTAACAATCACAGTCAAACAAACAACTGATTTAAAATGTCCTGAATTTCAGCATGATCAGCGATTATGCTATAATGAAAAGGAAGCCATTATTTTATTATACTGATTATGCATTTTGTTTTAATTCTAAATATAGACATGCGAGATGGGTAATCACAATACATAAACTAACTCAGTCTATCCGTAGTATCTCTTCATTTTGATGTACATCCTGTTAACACAGGATGCTTCATAGGCATTTACAATGTAAATTTTGAATTTTGTCGCATTAACGCAAATTACTTTTTTCTTCTTTGTTACATTTAGAATGCAATCTTTTTATTGCTTTTTGATAAAAAATTTTTTATAATATTAGAACGCTACAAAATACATACACAAAATACATACACATTATTCAGAGGTGATTAATGTGACTGTGATGCATTTATCTCGGAATAACTTAATTTATAGATTGACATTTATTAGAGAACTCTCAGCAAACAACGAGAAACATTCGATGTGAAATGCGAATCTTTTTGATGTATTTTGCTTTTTAACGAAGAGTTCACTATAAAGTATGGATGCTACAATGCAATATGTATATTTCCGCAATGTAACGTTCAGAATATTCTCGAAATACCCTGGGAAATTATAACGATGTGTTTGTAAACCAAGTGAAAAAACTTCTGCGGAATAACCAATTTTCCTGAGGTGCTCTTATGAATATCGAGTTTTATCAAGTTTGAAGTTTTTCTTTTTTTTTATTTTTTATTAAGTGACATTTTCTATAAAAAATTATAAAAAGTGGAGATAAGGACACAAGTTTTTTTAAAATTCTTATACGGATGAAGTTAAAATTCGATTAGTAATTTAATAAATTTAGTATCGTTTAGTATGCAATAAATTATTTTGCCTACACAACTAGGTTTTTGTTTAAATTAATTCAAAGTGTTATCGCGCAAATATTGTATATGTTGCAAGCATTGTATTTATTGCAAACAAAAAGGAATTATTTTATTTATTTGCAGTTGCTAATATTTAACAATTCGATAATCCCAATTTTATTTATTTCATGAGGCAGTGTTAATATTGCGGTACATTCTGCAAACGCTCTCTTCAATGATGTACAAATTAAAAATGAAAACTCTTTGCTATTTTATTCGGTTTCAATGCACATGTTATATAAAATATTTAAAAATAAATTGCTTTCTTTTTTCATGTTACAAGCATTTCATGTATAAAAAGGCATGTCAGCATCACTATTATTCATACACGAAATTTTGTTGCACAAAGTTCGTTACATATATCCTATATCACTGAACATTATTTACGCGTATCATATTATTTCTAGTTCCGAAATATGTACCAGAATTTGAGCCGACTGAAAATTATCGTTAATTCTACTCAACATACTTTGTGGTGTTCCGAATATTATACTCGTTAAACTACATTAAAAACGTGATGCGGCGAATCGTTTGACCATTTAAAAATTTTCCGCGGCTTTGGAGCTGTTACTCGATTTGCAGATAACAGTTATCAGTATGCATTTAATTCTCTTACCAAATATTTATTGTTTACCGATATAATAGCACTACGTGCTTCGATATTTCGCTTACATCACGCAAACATATATGACTCGCAATTTTCGCATGCAGTCTCATTCACTGTGAAACAAAATCATCTCATTAAACACGTATTTATATCCTGGGAATATTATGTATGAATAATTAACCAAGTGAGCATTTCGCGACATTGATAATTAAAAACTTCAACTCTAAATTTTTACGCTTAAATCTTTGCAAGATAATTATGATCTGTTGCGAATGTGAAATAATATTGTGGAATTACTTTTTTGGAAAATGTTGGCGAATAATAAAGTTAAATCGCAAAAATGCGGACCTGCGGCGCTGAATTTTTCCTAGATTTCTATCGAATTTCCATGTGCAGAGATTTTAATCGAAAGTTAGCTTATAGTTTCACAAAGCGCTCACGCTTCACGTTCCTCTCAACTTTAAAGGAACTTGAAGAAGAGCAAAAGTTTCTGAGTTTATAGCTTTTCCATCAGAAACTTACACAACGAGATACGCATATGTTCAGTATTTTAGACAAGGTACTTCCGTAATTTTTCATTAAATTTGATTTTTTTTCTCTCCAATACTATCGCAATTTTTAACATTTGAAAAGATGTCTGGTCTGTTAAAATCAATTATTTTTGTTATTTTACTTATACTTATAAAAAACTTCATTAAATGATGTGCGGCAGATTGCTTAAAAACTAATTTCTTGTTCCCATATCGCTGGCGAATTGCTTTCATTAGATTAGAGTTGAAAATAGAAAATGGAATTCTTTTATGGCTCTTTCTTCTCGACAGTTCTGTAATCACGCGTTTATTTTACGGTATTCGCAGTCATCGATATCCTCGTAATTTTTACGAGACAAACCATACGTTTATTCTTCACTGCTATCTTTTCGTTCATCACATTCGGAAAGCGGTCTCCGTTTCTGGAATTTATGTCGTTGTGCGCGGAGCATATCTGACTTTGCGCTTTCGTGTGCGTAAAAAGGAAGTATAAAACGGGACGTGCCGGCCGGGTATGAAAATTTTATTCCCGCTGTCTCTATTGCACGACCTCCGGTACTATTTTGTTCCTCTATCTGCGAAAGCGAGCCCTACCTGTGCCGCGCCATTTTTCACGAGGAAAACTCCATTACGGCGTAATAGCGCGCGATGAATCACCTCCCGCTCTCTTAAAAGCGCCAACGTCGCCAACTCGGCGTCCGAGCTGTAAGAGACACCGGAAGTAAGAGGATAACACTGGGAATGCGAGGAAAAACGAAACTCCCGCTCCTTCTGTCATATCTCTGTTCTCACGTTTTCGCGAATTAACGACAAAACGACGAGATTTGATTTGAATGCTAATTTTTGTATAAAATTTGATTAGAAAGAATTCGGAAGTGATTTATGATTTTAAGCGTATTAAAGAGAATAGAAATGTCAATGAAAATTAACAAGAACATCTAACATATCAATACTCTGAAGTATCTTTAATTTTTTTTTCCGTTGATATTTTACAAGAAATAATCAATTATTGAAAAAAATTATTATAAAATAAATAAAAAGTACAATTTATATAAAGTAGTAAATAGTACAATTTTTATAGCTGTAAGATTATTTTTATGAGAATTATAGATTTTCTACAAAAATACTCTTTTTCAAAAAGATACTTTGATTTTAGAAGATTAATAAGATAAAAAAAGTCCATGATTATTATATGCACGCTCCGATTCACACGAAGGCGTTTAACACATTGAGCGTTAAACGTTAGCACTGAAATAAGCTGTAAGATTCTCGCGCAATTAAAACCTGACATTTTGCATAAGGTTACCCTTTCCGCACTTTCAGATCGCATATAACATTTATAATATACTTCAAGTTTTTGTATTGATATGATTCTTATTAAATATTGTAGTAAAATTAAGTCTTAAATAACATCCTCATTACATTTCACATTATGCTATGGTTTTCAATTATGCTTCGCGTTCTGCATTGCACAAGTTACGTTACACGATACAGCGCACGTGGCCCAATCGTTAATCCGTCGTGCACAACGCTATTCGTCAATTCAACATAATTTTCTAATGACGTTCGCATCTGCGATGTTGAGGCAATTTCGCGGATACAGCAGTGCGAAGTTCGGAGGCCACAATCAAATTGCTCACGAGGACAAATATTTGAGGAGCTTGTGCAAATATGTGTATCGATGAAACATTTCGAGAGGATGTAAACCACGACTACAAGTTAGTAACTAATCCCTGATCCTCGGTTTGACCTAAAAAGTTATAGTTAATCCGATGCCGGTGAAGTTGCTTTGCTCATAAGTATTATTCGAGTTTAATTTAATTGAAGAATTTGTCACAATTAAAACTGAATAAATTAATTTTTTTATAAAATTTTTTATCAAATTGTTCTTTATCAGTGGTTTTTTATCATATCATAAATAATTTTGTTGGCAAAAATCAAATAGAAAACGGAAATATAAGCTTAACATTTACGAGGAATTTTTGTTAAAAGCATTTTGTAAAATTTTGTAAATGTAAAACTTTATTGCATTATATTTTAAATAATATTTTCTCCTTTTGCTTTATTATTAGGAATGTTATAAAAAAAGAAAAATATAAAGTATTATAAGATAAATAGATAGTATAAAATTTCAAAAAACCAGACAAGTCTGGAGATTTTATATTTTTTTAATCTTAATTAATCAAAGTCTAAAACTTTGTTCTTATACTTATTACATTATTTCAGAGAAAAATTACCATATTTATATAATGAACGGTTTGAAGATGAGAAGTTTTCTTGTTTTCTGAAAAAACTTAACTTTTTAGAATTATTTAATTTTTGTGAAAAATCTCTTTAAATGTTTCTTATTATTTTTGTGTAATTATTTTTTTACTTTTATTTCTCTGTATATACTACACATTACGATTTCAGTACCTATAGTTTTCTAATTTAAAATAATTTAATTTAATATTTGAAAAAAATTTGTTTTTTTTACAGGTTCAATGTTCCTTTTTTTATTATAAATTTTTATAATAAATTTTTTATTGATTTTATAGGGATCACATGTGTTATTTAAAATTTTTAATTGTGACAATTCTTTTGTTTTATCTGATTTATTTGACGCCACTATAAATGTAACAATATAATCGAGCTTCCGTACAATTTTTTTTGCCGGAAATTTTTCACGAGATAAAAATGAAATGTCAACTGAGCAACATAGAGAAGTATACTATAATTCTCATAATTTCTTTCGCTTCTCCCTTGAAAAATCTCGTTGATCTCGTTAGTTATATGCATACGAGAAACTTCGTGAGAGCCCTTCTCTCTCTGAACTTTTTTGCTGCTCTCACGTAAAGTATTCTTTCCCTTCGTCACTGTATCGTCCGGAATTGCTCAAGAGACACTGTCTCTCTACAAGCTTAATGAGGGTATCTTCTTTGCGGAATAATCGTAAAAAGATATGAGATGGAAGACACAGAAAAATAAACGTTTAACGGACACTACATAATGACAATATGGTAGTACTATATTATCCTTTTGTGAAAATGTAACAATTTTGAAATAATATAGCCAAATATTAACCAAAATTTGCTAATTGTGATGAAAATTTAATGATATATCTTTATTAATATTACAAATATTTAATTTTAGTTAGTTACGTGAAAACACGTCATTAAACCAAATGACTTAGGCAACCCCGCGCGACTAATGAAAGGTTAATATTCATAATTACATTTATATAATGGTATTTATTTGTGTAATTATTCCCTCACACTACGCATATTATATACTTTATAATATGATCTGATTATATACTTTTTGATCATGCTTGGCTTGATTCATTTGAACTCTCTCATTACAGCTCTCTCATTACAGCTACGAATAATCATTAGATGTGGACATTTTATTTTAAATATCTCAAATCAAATAATATAAATATTAAATTGTTCAGATGACAAACATTATGTAATTTGACTGTTCAAAAATCGATTTATATATTTTGTTTTTGTTTTCAAAATAAATATTAGAATATGATTATATGATACGATCATATAATTATATAATCAATTTTGTCTTGATATATTAAATATTTTCTTTGCTAAGCCCGTGAAATTCCTATCAATCTTTGATCGAAGCGAGTCGAATAGTCTGGTTCGCGATATTCAAGAATCGATGTCACCATAGTTCTTTTAACGGATACTCAAAATATCAAGCTGTAGAATCCAGTTCGCCGGACTATCGCACAATGTCTACGACGTCGAGAGAAAAGCGCCTTGAGCGGTCCATTTGGATTGGAGTATTTGCACAAAGTGCAGTGAAAAGCACTGCCGCTAGTTTTTCTTTCGCTCCTTCGCGTTTTTCTCAACACGGCATATCGAGAATACATAAGAAAAAGATATATAGACATTATGTGAAAAAAGACAATCGCGCCTCAATGATTCAAAATTTTATTAGCGTCGTCATCTATGAGATATATTTTTTATTCTATCCAAATTCGATAAATTCCTGCTTAATCAAATTAGGAATTTTTAGGTAACAGCTTCTTCAGATTCCTCTGAGCTGAAAATTGAATTCTTCTCGTCGATTTGCTCGCGATGGCAGTCGTTTCGTTTTCTTGCATCGTGTCATTTCTAGGCACAGTTCTTTCTTTGGTCTCTTTTATCCCTTTTCTTCATGGTTTTCTTATTTCAGTCCATTCCTGAGGCATATCGACAGGGAAGGCAACTTGCCAAGATACCTAACTCAAAAAATTCTTAAGAAATCTCCGATTTTAGATTACTGATTTGTACAATTTTCACAAGAAATTCTACTAGAGATTCATTGAATAAGTTCCAGTTATGTATGGATGTGCTGATTAAAAATGCATTTAAAACATTTTTTTTTTTAATTTGAATAATTTCTAGAATTGTATTGGTATAAACTATCGATGTGTTACAAATACAGTTCATATTTTAACGTTCCTAGCAATTTGAATCTTCATTAATTGCTTTTTGTATAATATTACAATTCTAGTATCACGCAAATAAATTCAGCATCGGATGGTCATTTTAATGCCCAATCTACAATTTGAATATAGATTAAAAGATATAAAATTCAAACTAACGGTAAACAGTAGTCATGTCACAAAAATGCCAATAATTTTCGTTGTTTTTTTTTTTTACGTTTATAAGTGCTTACAAAGCAATTAGAAAAATATTGCAAAAAGGATTAATAATCAAACTGCTTTTTTAATGAAGAGACACTATATATATTATAATACCTTTATCTCATGCATTCCCATTTGCAACTGATTGATGGGAGTTTCTAAACATGCATGAGCTAAGCGATGGCTCTCTAAGCGATCGGTAATACATCAATTATGCAAATGATTGCGCAGTCTACGCGCAACGATCTGCGAAATCATTAAATGACGCGTGGATTTCCTTTAACATGCCTCAAGTTACTGCAGAACCAGCCGCGACACGAACGTGTATGACTTTTTAAAGTTGATAAACGAGTCGAAACAGTTCCTTCCCCATTCACCATCTAAGTGCATCGGCCATCTCGTACCTACAATCAAAGTGGCCGACCGACGCGCGCTTCCATTACGTCAAAGTGAAACCGACGATGTTCGTTATATAATGTATCGATGAATTTAACCGTGGATGATTCGCGCGTAAAGGATGACAGGAAGTTACACATTTGCGCGCGCGCACATACGTATAATCAACAGAGCGCACGTACTCTTGTAAGGTAACTTTCGTTATCCTTGGTCATTATTAAAATATGCGTCGATGTGACGGCATAACTGGCAAACCGGCCGTGAAGATTAAACCTTGAATACGAATTTAAAGAGTTGCGTCTGTCCAAAGTGAGCTTGTCAAACTTGTAGCTGGAAGCAGCGCGTTCAGGTCGGGTCATTGATCACATTCTTCCCAATCTACCCTGGTCGTACTAATCGCATTATCCAATTGATCTACGGAATGTCAACGCTCTAGTAATATCGTTCAACCGAGAGTATTTTTCCAACGACAAGGCAGGATCTGTTCGTATTAGCTTGATAAAATTAAAGTAAAAAACATACTCTCTAAATCTGAATCAATGGATAATTACTGATATCAGTGTCAAGTGTGCCACTGATAATCAGTGAATGAAATGTAACATCCCTAACCTAATTAATCTTTATTATGTGATCTAGTTAATCTTGTTTTATATATGCATAAATTCAGTGCATATGTATTGAAAGATTGAAATTAATGTGCAAATATCGATATTTTATTTATTAATGCTCAAATTTTCTTTTTTAATTGAATTTCGTTGATTATCCAGTGTCAAGTATGCCATTGGATAATCACTGAGTACCCATATTCAGATTTCGAAAATACATATAGAAAATAGCAGACATTCCTGCTCCAATGTCTATTATTTTATAAGTTACTGTCATGTTAATTTTGGAGTTGGAATAAAAAAATACATTATTTTTTTATTATTTATATATACTGATATGAAATATACAAGTCATGATATTTTTCAAATAGCAATTTATTTATATAATATTCAATAAATTTATGTTTGATTTAATTCAATTCCATGGCATGTGGAAATAAATAGACTTGACTCAGTTAAACATCACAGCTTTTGCTTTATATGCATGGTAATGTATAAAGTGTGCGACTCGTACAGGCCTTTGTTTTATTATCCTAAGCCAGAAACGTAGTTAACGCGAGAGCATCCGAAACTACGTTATGATTCTCCGCACGACACGAGTATTCTAAAGCACTAGGCGAGAATATTCCCTTAATTAGTTTAGTTACATTTCCATATTTGTAGACGAGCTTTCAAGTCAGGCATATTTTCGTCGACATTTTCTTGACTTAGGATTTCGTAAACGTGCAATCAGGTATACGGTAAAACATTGTATGATTTTGTAAAAAAATGCAAAATGCAATTAAGATGTTTCGTTATACAAAGCATTATATTTAAATTCGATTACGTTAGCAAAACAACTCAAATTTTACATTTTAAAATTTATATTGTACAATCAAGACGCGTAATTGCGTGAATGCTCTATTAATAATCGTGGCGTTTTATGTTTAGAAAAACATAATAATACTAATCTTATATGACATTGACCGTGATTGATCCGGTTTTTACAATTTACAAATAGTACTTATCGTAACATTAGGTCATTCGGTTGTTTATATTCTTGTTGGCACGTGAGGAATTCACGCTTGATTTAATATCAACGTAGAATATTAATTGTAATCCTTTTACGCGACATAAATTATATATAATTATGCTTATGATACTCCGAGCAATGTCAGGTCATTGGAAAATAACTCATTCAATTAAGCAAGAATTCAAGGCAACTTTGTTGTCTATTTCAACAATAATATCAATTTTATCAAGAATTAAAATATCCTATTTTCTATAATTGTTAAATGTTACGATGTTATATAGTATTGAATATTAATTAATTTTTTGTATTTATAAAAAAAGCATAATTACTTTATGCTTACATAATGAATGTTACACAATTTAATTTGATGTATTGAAATTGAAATATTTATTATTAATTACACATTACTACACTCATCACTATAGAATAATAATTTTTTAATCGGAACTAAGAATTTTAAATAATACAGAGTTAAAGCACACAATGCTTTCCATATCGAATGTATAAAGTCCATATTAATAATCCGATATTTCAATAGCAATTATTGTTAATTAATTATAATCATATAAATTCACAAAACAGATACTTTATCATTCTTATTGACAATTGATATTAATCCTTTATCAGCAATATGTAATTTTGCATTAGCATTTGAATGTTCGAACTTTAGTGAATTTTTATATTGTTCCTTCCAAACCGTATAAAAATCTAAAAAAAAGGTTCTTGCATATGATACTTGTGGACGCTTTATAACAATGAGTTTTTACTATCACAAAAGTTGGGTTGTATTTTAGTGAAGGATTAGTGTGATTACTGTTAATACTACACTGTAGTATTTATGCATATTTGATACGCATAAATATTAGAGGCTCTCTCATTATATTTATGACAAAAACGCAATAATCAGTACATACCATGATTTATGTCAGATGGGATTCTTTTTATCTCACAACTCTATCATGCATAAACATGATCTAACGTTTGTGTGACGCCAAATATAATTTACTAATTTTCCTCTCATTGATGCTAAATACGTTTTCCTCACCGTATATTTTTATTGATGAAAACCGCAGTAAGGAAATATTTCCAATTCGATCAGAACCGGTTTGTTAATATTTTATGTTTATATTTCCTATCACGTGCCAGTCAGATCAATGCATGATCTCTTCAAAAGTGTTCCGTGTAGTCAGACTTTGTTTAGCCGGAAGTTCGTTTTCTTCTTTTTTCACGCCATATGTAAAACTCGTCGACTGTTTTTCACGGCTTATGTAATCACGCCCCGACTGTTCTCGCCAAATTGGTCACTTTTGACGCAGCGATACATTGTAATTTGTGTTTATTTATGTGCAGCGACAAGCCCGTCGTCACTTTATAACCGTACACATGGCTACTCACGAACTCATCGAATCGATATCGTGTAGCCTAGTTTTGCGATGGAGGCTTTAGAATCGCGCGGTTCTACGGTTTCCAAGCCAACTGTCTCCATGGTACGAGCGAACTTCCATTGCAATTGGTAACCATCATGATTCATGGTATCTATTTGCTGCTGGATATAGTACTGCGAGATATAACGATAGAAGCGCGCGCTTCCACTGAAAGGAGATCTTCAGCTTATTACGTTTCCTCGATAAAAATCTACATTAAACGCACAACGTTTTATTACATATCGGCAGCGCATATCGTAACGTAATATTTTTAATTCGCGAGTAATTAATTTGCGAGCGAGTTTGTGTATTGTTGATATCGCGTATAACAATTTAATTTGATTAATATAATTAATTATTATTTTGATGCATTATGCTGAACTTACTTATGTAGTAAACTTTATGTTTTTTAATTTACATGATTGCACATGAGTTTAAAATGAGAAATATTGGAACATTAAATATTGATAGACGTGTAAGTACACAAAGATTGAAGGAAAGATTTACGTAAACATATTTGACGCATGTGTACTTTGGTAAAAATATTTTGTAAATGAAAAACTTAAAGCACTGGGCGGTGATCAGTCTACTGAGTAGAAGATTCCGTCGAATCAGCGAAATTCTTCGTGTAGGAAGAAAACGCTACCACGTTAGCCAAATAAACTACGTCGTGCCAGCAGCATCCTGCGAGCTTCAAAAGTTTGTGGCAGAAGTGTTCGCGCCAGACGGCGCGACGCTTTCTTACAAACTGGGTTCGACATATATGTGCTGGTCAAATCGACATCAACACACACGTCTTAAGAGGTATTCAGTAAAAACGATCCGTCCGATTTCGTAGAATAAGTAGAAGTCTAACACTAAAAAGTGAAAAATTCACTCAAAGAGGCATGTCAATATCAGATAAATTATACGATTATATTTTTCATCTTCTAATTTTATTTGCATAGAACTCTTAGATTAAATGTATTGTTTAAAATACTCGTTTTTACATTTTATATTTTAGTTATATATTTTATTTTTATGTGCGGATATTGGCAGGCAGAGATCGGGCATTTAAAATAACATTATTTAAAACTTGTATTTAAAAACAATTCTGTATTATTTATTATTTCAAATAACTTCTTATGAAATTTTTATGAATTTCAAATAACTTCTATTTCTTATTTTATATTTTAAATAAATTTCGGAAATCTATTTTATATATATATTTTTTATTTAAAATAAAATTTATTTAAAATAAAATTAATTATTTTATCGATCCCTAGATATTGATATATAATAAAGCGTTTCTATATATAATACATATATACATATATTTTTTTATTACGTATTTAAATTGACCTTACTTTAATATTGATTTTTTAAATATTAATTTTGTGCTGTCCTATTAAAATGAATTTTTAAATTAATTAAATAGCGTTTACTACTACGATCGTGTACGATCCGATTTATTTTACTCGTAAAATGAATAGCAGTGGTTTCATGGCAAGGCAGTCGGCGTTACCCATTAATTACGTATACCCGTATTTGGCTTTAGCAATTAAATACTCCAGCAGGTTTATAATCTCCATAATTATTTTTACAAACATGTGGGCTATTTTTTTGTATTAGACTACGATGTAATTTATACAGTATTAGATATATGTATATATATATATATATATATACATATATATATATATATATGTTCATAATGTGTGATAAATAATATATTCGCCGCACATTCTACATTAACTAACACTGAATTTTATTGCTGTAAAAATCGTATTCGATATTGCCATAAGCTAAAAAATCAAATAACAACTAAACATAAAATGAAATAATACGAAATGTAATCTTTATTTCTGATTACCAAAAGAATAATATTTTATTATGACGTTTGAAAAAATAATATAAATCAGTATCTTATATTTGATTATGTTTCAATGGAAATTATTCATACTTACAAATGGAAAATACATGGATTAGTCAACAAGCAACTTTCATCCTTGATTGTTAAGAGTAAAATTAAGGTCACTCATTGACTGATCCAAAATATATATCTAATTCTCTTGATACGTTTGAAGGGAGATGATTAAAAAAAAACGGTTCTGTTGTTATATCTTGATATCGTAATGTCTTAGCAAAATTTTTTATTGCGCAAAAATAATTGACTGCGTTAAATGCTAAATGCGCACTTAGCGAATAATGGTGGGTAATTGTTCGCCGTATCATTCACATGACGTGAATATCATAATCGAAATGTACTCATGCTTTTGTTAACACATTTTGACCGACCGCGTATAAGCTATAATAACAGAATAACATCGCATCGTCGCACTCGGCATGAATCTGTCTGGATAAAATGAATATTGAGTGGCTTTTGATGTTTTCTCTGATATGTGCAAATATTGAAATAATTAACAATAGTAACTACAAATATCAGTTCGTGAAATTAAAAATAGCGAATTAATTGCCAATCGACTGAACTGATAACCATCTTGATACTCAAATATTCTTTAACAGAAATAAATTTTCGTGTATCTTAAATAAACATATATGCATAAAAAGAATTCTCATATTCATGGAATAGAATCACGATACATGCGAATTTAGAATTGTTTTGAAACACATACATATATCACTAACTGCCGTATTTATGTAATTCACTTTGGCTCGTGAGACTAAACGGATGTAATATACGAATTTTACGGACCGTCTCAATGAATTTCAAGCATTACGGAAAAAGACTTCCCGAGAAAACTATTGTGCCACTATCACAACGAAGATAACGTAAATGCCTTGGCAGCGACTTAAAGTCGCCCGTCTCTTTTGGCGCGGTCACATCGGATGGCCTCATATGCGAAACGCTCACATATCCTCTCGACTATTCTTCAAGGTCGAGTTGCATGTAATAAGACAGGTGAACGTAGATTTGTGCAATCACTTTGTCATATGTCGCATCTACGGTTGCGATGCAGCATGATGAACGTTTAACGACAAAACGTACGTGTCACCATAATACACGTGTTTGTTCAAATTCTTCGCAAATAATCTAGCAGAAGTAAATAGCATACGCTGCGATTTTAATACCTTCCTTATTATTAAATAATCACGAACAAATTCTTACCATATGTTAACTTCATATATATAAACTTCATATATAACTTCATATATAAACTCAGTTTTAATTTTAATTTTATATTGCTTTCTGAAATTTTTTCTCCGCGAGAAAAAGACGATGGATGTGTTAAATTATTAAAGATAATATTAGAGAAATCAGCCGAAAAATATTAACAATTAATAAAGTTAATATTAAGTTAAACATATATATATATATATCTGTAAAGAATTAATGACTTTACGAAAGAACATTTTTTTATTATTTATTATAGGCGTGTCATACATTTATCGCTGATTAAACAGAAAATTTGTTCTCTATATTTAAATATAATCGAGATGTGTATTATTATTCGTCAATCTTGTATAAAATAAAACCACATTTATGGAATATTTTTGCATCGCTAACCACAGATTTTATTTTTCACAAATGACAGTCATATACCGAATTATTTTATTCCACAGAATGTACGATGTTATACTATTTCCATATGTGGTAGCATTAATTAAACGAATTCGTTTAATTTACAAAGCGGACATTGCTATAAAATTCGATCGATAGTAGTCACATTCTCATCGCATTCATGAATAATCAACGAATTTTACACATATGTGAAAAAACCACAATAAACGCATATATGCAGTGCGGTTTTTCATTTGCATTACGATTTACTAGAAATATTGTTCATAATTACTTAACCCTATATTTGGAATTAGTTTTCTTTATAATGTGAAAGACAAGAGTCTGCAAAAGTAAAAAAACTGATCTTTTATCCAAAATCGGTATTACTATATTAATTAAAAGTTTATGGAAAACTAGACAGTTTATGAAAGATTTATTAAGAGTCGACAAGCTCTGTTTAAAATATTACTGTCTTGAGATTTCCAGTTAGAAGTTTCAGCTTGACGTTTTTTAACGATATGGTTAATATTAACACAAACGCACTAAATGTAATTCTTTTGATAAACAATGAAAGACACAAATGTGCATTATTTTTACAAGCGCAGACTTTTCAGTTGTGACGATAGTTTTGCTTTAGATACTTTCCGAAAGGTTCTCGCTTTAGCATCGGAATAACGTTACAGAGCTTTCAAAAGTACTCAATAATTCACAATATCGATATTTCTCTTGATATATTTGAAGCGAATACGAATATCTAGAGTAAGGTATCGAATATGTCGATGTGCTTTTTTCGATATCTGCATGTCAATAGTCTCTTCATGAAGGTGGGAATCTGCGCAGAGAAAGAAAGAGAGAGACTCCTCTCCCATCACCGTGGCATCGTTGTCCCCGCGATAATTATGCAATTCCTGCCGGAAGTTTCGAGTTTGTGCTACGAGGTCGTCGCGGAATCGGAATAAGTTTCTTGCATTGTTCCGACGAGTCATCCTGGGGTTTCCATCCCCGCATTTTATCGTGTTTGCATCTATCTTGTCTCTCATATCCATTAAGTTTTCAACCTCGCGTAGAAAATAGATTAATAAAATTCTTTCAGCTATGTAATCAAGAAAGGTAATGATCCAAGGGGGAACTATATTAATATTTTAAGAAATTTCAAGATGTTACTTTGATGTCTAGCAAGCGTGTAGTTGAATATAGCGAAAAAATCATGGTAATGAAACTTCATAATATTTTTGTGTGTTTAATATACCGGAAGATACAAGAGAGAGAAAAAAAAATAATTTTGACATAAATTAAGATTTTTTGTGTGTATTAGATTTTCATATTTATACATAGCTTTTTTTTATATACAGTTTTTATATATACTATATATTTATATATTTATTTTATATTTATATATAGTTATATATAATTATATATATTTATCTATAGTTGCATAAGTAAATTATAATTGGCTTTAAAAACCAATACAGGATATCAATGTGTAAATAATTTATTCTCTACAAGTATTATAAAAATATACGTTTCGACTCGGTAGTCGACCACAGTTTGGGTCCTCTTTGGTATGTAATAATTAAGCGAATACGCAAATTAATATCGATAATATATAAACATAGTACATTTTTTAATTAGTCTTACAAAAGCTCTTGAATTATTCAAGTCGAAATTATTTTAATAGTGAACGTTAAACTGAATATTAGCATGTTTGCGTATATCTTCATACATATAGTTTGTCTACTTACATCAATGCAGTAGTCGAAACATATATTTTTATTAATATTTATATAGAATAAATTATGTACACTAATATCCTGTGTTGCTTCTTAAAGGCAATTATAATTTACTAATTTATTTCGTTATTGTTATTTCATTTGCACAGTTGTATTTTCATGAAATTAAACAGAACTAAAAAGATAAGTTGTATATTTATAAATTACAAATTCTATATTTATGATATAATAATTTAACGCGCAATCAATAATTTAATGTTAATATATAAGCTGCTGCAACTCAGATTCTCAAGTTATATCTTTATCATCTACGCTGTATCATTTGCTTAGTCTTTTACTTCTCAGAATCGATACATCTAATAATGAATTGCGAGATGAGAAAAGAGCGAAAAATATGCGATGCCATTCACTGCGTCCGGACGTCTTCACGTTCTCTATTTCTCTATTTTATTCTTAGTTTAATATGCCCGCGTAAGTACAACGATGTAACGTTTCATTTGCATGCGAAGCACCTTCCAACGATGAGAGAGGAAGAAAGGACGTAAAAAAATTAAGTTACTGAATACAAAGAAGGTCCCCAATGTCTGCCGACTTGGATCCCGTAATCATCTACGCTGTCCCAGGTCACGACATATTTCATGTCGAGCATGATTTTTTTCATATCGAATATTTTCGCGCAATTAAGACGGTTACATAACGTTTGGTGTTACTGTGTTTGCGCTCGCTCATTTAATACACTCGGGTTTCTGTACGTAAATATGACGTACCATGTAGTTATATGAATAATATTCATCACCGCGATATTTGCTACCTTCATATATCAGAAACGAAGTTCAGACGAAGTTTATTCCTGTTTTTCTTATGCTTTAGCAATATTCTGATAGTATAGCTTTTTAGAAATATGTAGAATAAATTGATGAAAAATGTTAGAAGTACTTATATAACATTTAAACACGATATTTTTGCAACCATCATTGATACTTCAAAGAAAATAAAATTAACTGAAATTTTGATTTTTATCACAGAAGTGTAGTTAACAATTTTGGATAAAAGTATGTAGTTAATATTGATTGATGAAGCAACGTAAATTATTCTGGTTCGTATTTTGCTTTAAAAAAAGGTGGAAAGAATCGCGGGAAGTTACGATTGTTTAAACGTGGAACTCAAACTTTTCTGATCTTCTATGATGTCTTCGGCAAAACTGCAAAGAAGACAAAATTTGATGCCTTTCAAGTATATCCATCCTCTATAGAGTAAAAGGCGCGTCGCTCATAAACAACGGATCCTATAAATATTCACGACGCGCTCGTAGACATCTCACACTTCAACAAAAGTTCGCGTTTGCAACCTGCTGCTCCTTTTCGCGATATAACGGAACTATCCCCCTCGAACAATATGCAAATCGTTATGGACCTCGATTAAGTTAGTTTTGTCGATATCCGTGATGGAGAAGTTTAAATATGTCATTAGATTAACCGAACTTGCTACCTGTACTCGTCGTAAACGACAAATTATTTGCTAAAAATATATATCTATGGCAAGTAACGTCATTTGTAATTAAGATTTGTAATAAACACATTGATCGAATATGAAGTTTTATATATATATATATATTTTAGTGATAGTCTTCTTTTATCGCTTATGAAGAAATTATTTATTAGAAAATGTCATTTGTGATGCAAATATGAGTGCTTGCTCGAAATAATTAATTATTCAATATCCATTAAATCAATGCTCAGATTGATCGAAGATTAATAAATAAATTAAATGATAAACTGAATTATTCATATAAAAATGCATATCAATGTGCATTTTAATTTCTAGATATGATTTTATAATTTAGAAATCGAGAGAGAGAATAAGAGAGGAGGGATTTCTTTCTAATATTAGAATTAAAAATTCTGATATATAAATACTTTTATACGCCAAAGCATTAGCGTTCTGCTCTTACGATTTGTCGATGTTGCGATACATAAAATTTGAATTTATGGTAATTTCGCGTTTAATTTCTGCATTGTAAGCCCGCTATTATGTTAGTCCGCTATTAACGATGGCACGTGACTCAAACTCGCTACTTTACACCACCCGCGTCGACCACAAAATTCGGTAGGTATAAGGTAATGTGCAACGCCGAACGGTAATTTTTGTGCATTATGCTGATCGTAATGGTACATTTTATGATTTCCCGAGCGATATAGTATTAGTGAACTCTTGGTGCGCACATGTTCGTGTGTTTAGCTTCCATATCGTGTAGATCCTCTCTGCATAATTCTTAACTTTAATATATTGGAATAAATAATAGAATTAGACGTGAGAAAAATGTTAATATTATTTTACATCGTACAAAAAGTGATTTGAATACATGCACATTTTTTTAATGATATAGATTTAAAAAAGACAGCAAATTGCGACATTTATTTTCTATTTTATTAGTTTACCCGTCTATTTTTTGTTATTGTAAAATTTGATTACTGTGAAACTTATTCGATAAATAGGTAATATTTTTTATTATTATTTTTAATATTTTATTATTAATCTATTATATTGTATAATACAATATACAATATAATTCTGTAATTTTTATTAACACTGTTTTTCGTAGATCTTAGGGCTTATAGTAAAAAATTTATATACTCTCAAACAAAATTACCGACAATTTAAGATGAGTATATTAGATACCGTAAAAATCAGTTAACTTCGCTCTTGAGTATTCATGCACGCGATGGAATGGTTTTATAGATATCAAACCGTTGCAGAGTTCGTGCAATTTTCCGAATAATCTCTATTGATAAGATTCTATAGTTAGATAGTTCACTTTTGCTCGACGCAGTTATTTTTCTAAATCGTGTCTATTATTTGCTTGTCATGCATCTCGCAAAACATCACTTGCGTGTTCATACATGTACAGTTTTGCGTGTAATTTCCTATTCCGATTAATTATTAACTCGGCCGATGTCAATTGACACGATTATGTCATTGCAATTACAGAGCTTAACCGTGATCGTTCGACACACCGAGTCACTAATTAATCATATAATCCTAAACGTATGCGTGCGCATACTTGACTCTCTTGCGCCTATATACCATATGTGCATGTGCGCGACATGTGTGAATTGTTTGAATTGAAGAAGAGAGAAAGAGAGATAACTGATTGGTGTAACGAGGAAACTGTATATACATGTATTTTAGAAGCACGAAAAGAGCTGAAATAGGAAGAAGGGCGCAGTCCCTGTAACGTCCCTGCAACTCCTGCGTATACGCACTGTGCCAACATGCGTGCACATAAAAGGATAATAAATAATCCTATCGCGGTAACGTCCAAGGCAAACTATTTGCGTACACGGAGCATGCAACGATTATTATCGCGCCGTTCTTTCTCACGCTTGCTGCTGTCGCGACATCCAGCGTGGAAAAATACACTGGAGTTTGAGCTTCAATCGAGAATAAAAGTCATTTCGCGAACTGCAATAGTGGGAAAACTTCAGTTCTTAACGGTGTTTTAACTGACTTAGTAATGTGTTACATGGAGCATAGAGTGGAATTCTGGATAGCTAACGGCGGAGAACGCTGTGCATCTTGAACTACTTTGTACAATTTATTTCGCTATTAGCCAATTGTATTTCCAATTCAACTAGAATTTTTATCGTGTCTGGAACTATATATATATATATATACTTTTCGTTGCATATGCATTCGTTTCAAGCAATTTAGTTGAGATTGAGTGTTTCCACAGAATTCTAAAGAAATTTAATTTTAATTCATATAGTAATAATGGTTTTGTCATTAATATACAGATTATACAACACAAACATGATATTAAGTGTTGTTTAACATTGGATATTTACGGAATGAATGGTTTTGCTAAAATATTTGAAAATTTAACTAAGTACAAATGATAATAATTGAAAATAATTTGAAAATAATTTTGTTATTGTAGTTTATCAAAGTATGTAGGACGTACGAGTTGGTTGCTAGAATTAAACTTATTGCAGCATCGTATTATGCTTTAACGTTTTAATTATTTTAATAGTCCAACAAAATTTTCATTTTTAAATCTGTATCTGGCTAAATTTTTATATTATTCGGTAAAATTGTTCTTTCCGTGAGTTTTATTTTTATCTGCATACAATGTAAGTTAATAACTTTTTGTTTCAAGTATTTCAAAAGTTCATTTATAATCCGCAAATCTATCGTAAATTAATCACAAATATTAAATTTATTCAAAATATATTCTAAAGTATCCTAGTAAAGTATCCTAATAATCCCTTCTGACCAGATTTTAATGGAACCACGTTAAAAAAAAAATCTTTTTTAATTCAGATTAAGGACATTTTAATAAGTAATTCACATAAAAAAATTAAGTTTTGCAAAATTTTTAATACTTTTTGAATATGTACATTATTATGTATATTTGATCTCAGATGATGTCAGTAAAATTAGATAATTTTAACGAATAATGTCTTCAAATTTGATATACATTATAATGCGCACAGTCTGAAAGGACTATTTTAATCGAATTTGTTTTAATTAAATTAAAACAAATTCGATTTGCTTATTACATAAAGTCGCTCCTTTGATCAATATATATAATTCTTCAATTTAAAAGAAAATAAATTTTTGTTTTACGTAATAATAAATTTTTCTAAAATTTATATTGTAATAAGTATTCATATTTTAAGATTATATTATCAAGAAAATATTCTTTGTTAAAAATAACCATTATTTAAAGGAGAATTGAGTAAACACTTTTTTTTAACAATAGATTTTTCTGTGTGTTTCTTGTTACTTACAAATTGTCCTTGATAGAAGGAAAAATATTCAGAGTTTAAAGTACATATGATTTAAGTGACAACGTTCACCAACATTTACATTACCTTATTCCATATAATACGTTTCTTATGCAAATCTTGTAGCTTTTAAATTTTCATGAAATTACAATGATCGGTGTTTTAAGCAATTTACGCTATAGTATTGCCGGACAACAAAATTTAATTCACTTTATCTCTGCCGCGTCGCGTTTAAAAGCAGCTCTATTATCATCTACCATCCCAATTGAAATATTGGACAAATCCTCCGGGGGCTTTGCCAGGATTATTGGGAAGTTCGGACGTACGATATAGTGTCTATATAGACTATAGTCGCTGGCGCTTATTCGGCCTTTAAAAACTATTGATAAATTTAAGCTGCCGATCTGTTTGGGAATCCTGTAGCGTCGTCTACACAGGCGATCACAACAAAAGGATAATAAATTAAGGGGTACCATGCCGAAAGCGAGAATGCACGTCTGATTGAAAAATCGAATAGTAAATATATACGATGATAAATGCGATGGCCGGTATCGGTGCAGTCAAACGTATCGACATCCATCGCATAGATCGCGCTTTACCGATTTTTAATTCAACGACGACGCAAATATTTATTCGCACCGCCACGAGAGAAAATTGATTTTTAAATGTTAAGCGCTGAGAAAATAGCGCGATGGCTGACGGTTGAAGGAAGAATAAATTTACATTTTTTTTAGAAAAAAAATATTCTATGCGTTTGTTGTCACATTGAATAAGATTATATTGTATTATAATTCTATCACGAGAAAGAAAGGAGTCTTGTTAACCAAACTGTTGTATTATTTACTGTTTAAAAAATACATGTAATAAGGATTTGTTATTTTAATTAATGAATTTTATATTTTAATTTTGAAACAAAATAAAATAGAAAAATAATGAATTTTATATTTTAATTTTGAAACAAAAATATTGCATGCGATTAATATAATTTTTAAAAGCTAATGAATGAGTGTTTTTTTTTTTCTCTATTATGAAATCTTTGAAAGAAGGAATCGAAAAGAATATTATTATATCCGCGATTTATTTATTAACATATTAAATGAAAAGAAAAAAAGCGCGCGAGAAGTTTCTTTCCGTTTTATTATAACATGCTGTAGGTATGTTTGCCGAGCGGTCTTTACTTTCTTCATTATCGCGAAACCGAAAGATGTAACGCCTACGGGCCTTCAAGAGACACGTAGATAAAGCTAATATTTAAACAGTGATAATTTTTATTACGATAATAACCTTTCGCACTAAGTAATCGCGCTTCGAAAAAGATTAGATGGCCTCGAATAACTTCGTCGATCCCGGGAAAACAGAGAGATTGGCAAGTTACAACTACTTATGGTGACAGCATCAATCGTGAGACTGACATTTTATACAGAAACAACAACGCGAAATACACACTCGCACCTACATACGTGCATTATCGTACAGTATCATTAATAAAGTATTAGGCTTTTCATTGAGTCATCCGCGCAACCTTGCTTTCATAATTATGCAATCGCACAATGATTGCAACGTCCTCGCATTGAGATATGTACGGAGAAAAGGGTTGTAGGTGTATCGGTGTAATCGCACAGTATGTGAAACGCGAATGTAATCCGTGATGAATAGTTAATATTTCTACTGCCACCTCTGCAAAAAGTTAAAACTCTATTTTCAATATATTGAATTTTGACTACTCTCTAGTGAGATACTTAATGAGTCTCAAGAAGAGTTCTAGCGATTAATGGTTGAAATAGGTTATTAACGATTAAATTAAACGTAAAAAATATAAAAAAATTCACGATTATTTTTAATGCAAAGTGATAAAAATAAAAGTAAGAGTTCTGGGAGATTTTTCAATTTTCAAGCTCTTTGAATGTATAAAATATACATATATACGTAATCACGATGAAGGCTTTTCTATACCTGTAATATTGCTTAGCTCATGTGAATGCATAAATCATTTGCTTTGTGATATTACCATCTATATAGGTTTACAAGGGTGATTAATATGCACGATCGTGTGAGATTGCATTTGGAAAATAGTTCTATTATGGACTCGTTATGAATTAGGAATTCCTCTCGCAGCAACATCGATCTGTTCTATTTGCCACGAATAGACGTGGAACTTTACGATATAAAATCGCTGCTATTCGTTATCTAAAGCTTGGAATATATATAGATGCGTACGACGTGTTTAGCACTTTCAACAACCATTGCACGAATCGATTCTCGGGAAGACTTACGACCATACATCTTTTATTCTTAGAAGTATTAGAAGCTCTCTCGCGATCCGAAAGAAGCTTTCTTCATCTTAAATAAGATCGCACATACATACATGCGCGTGCAAAACATACGTATCTTATATATCTTATACGTCTTTTATTTATAATAGACTATTTAATCAATATGGTATAGTTTATATATAATTTTATTATAAAAATACATATTTAAACTAAATACTAAATTTTTATTTCAATAACATATACAAATACTTAAATATAAGATGTAGAGCTATAGTTTTTATGATTTAATGATGCAGTGATTTAACAAAAAAATCTTTAACAAAAAATCGCAAAAATTGCATTTACTACACTTAATTTTTCATCTGCAATTATATTTTTGCTATCTATAATCGAGATTTTTTTCGTCCATCCAGTCCAGCCCAAGTTTTTTTAGCTGTTTGAAAAATATAGACAAATTCACGTTACTTTCCAATTTCATTATACAACATTTCTATTATATTACTATTTTATTACATTAACAATTGAGTTCTTTAACTCAAATGTGAAAATTTTTATTTAATAAAAATTGGAGTAAAAATTAGAAAGAAAAAGTGTGAAATTTCATTGGTACCGAAAAAGATCCAGGTTAATATTGGATGAAGCGTTAAAAAATGTATTGAAAATGAACTTTCATAGTATATGAATGTTAGATTTGGCACATTATTTCGTAAGAAGATTAATTCGAAAAAAATAATATATACTACTATGATCAAAAAGTATCTGAATTTTATTTTTTAAAAATTGCGAAAAACTGTAAATCGGTTTGCTTTGCTAAGTTTGTACTACGTAAGAATAATAGGTGATTCCACTCATGTAAAATCATTGTGATTTTCCTGAGGAAACTCCACAATTGAACAGCAGGTAGCGTATATGTATAACATTTAATCTCATAAGCCCCGGGAAAAAATGTTGTATACATAATTATATAAAATTGTATATATATTTAAAAAATTATACATAAATATATGTAATTATATATAATTATATGTAAAATATTTTTTCCCAGGGCATTTCAAGAGACAGGAGTAAGATTAAGGTAAATGACAACATAATAAATAATTTTATTATTTATTAGTACATTTACTTATACACATGATTGATGGGATAATTAGGAAACTCGTGAAAGTTATGGAAGAGGACATGCTGTAGATTTTAATCATAAAAGGAACACCACTTGAATGTGGATTGCAAAGATTGCAAAGGCCATTAGTCGCAGACTATTATGCCTTCTAGTGTTACGTATCTGAACTGCCTTAATTTTGTCACAATTTGTCTGGACAAAAATAGACGAGTAGAATCACCTATTATTCTTACACCGTGGTTAGTTCATATGTCCTTTACATTTGATTCAAAATGTTGCAAAAAGCTTATGGCGATGATTGCAACATTTTGAATGCGTTTGTGAACGAAATTTCGTTTGTAACGCAAAATTTCAAACAAATTCTTGCTCGATAAAAATCACCGCGCACAAAAATCTTCATTGACATAAACAACTGTCATTCTCAAACGGTTTGAAGGAATGATTTTTTTTTTATCGAATATGAAGGACATATATACCAACTTAGCAAAGCAAACGGATTTGATTTACAGTTTTCCTGTAATTTAAAAAAATATAAAGTTCGGATACTTTTTGGCCACAGTAGAACGTGAACGTTACTATTATTGAAGAAACGAAATCCGTCCGTAAATTTTTTCATCACGTCATGTACACATTCCGAAAGCTTACCGTCGAGAGACGTGAAGCTTTTGCAAAGAAGTTACGGTCTCGTACGGTTTGTAAAGGAAGGATCGCTCTCTTCTTCACTTGTTCCCAGGCTCGACCAACTCGCCGAACTCTTATTTCTTTCTCTTACTCACCGCGGCGCTCGCGTGCACTTACCGCGTGAACTTCTGAGACAAAGTTGTCTTGACAAGCACGAACGATTTGTGTGCATTGTTCTTCGTCAGCGGCAACACGTTTCTCGAACGAGGTACTTTTCTCCTCGGCGTATCGTCGCATCCCCGGCCGCGGTAAGAACTCATTGGTCCGAAAGTTTTATCTTCCGCTCGCTAACGCTTTTATCCTCCCAAGAAAGTACGCGTTCGCCTTCTCTCCATGTCCAAACCACTCTCACTAAGCTAAGAGATAAAGAATAAGACAAAAGAGATAAAAACGATGACTTTTGCATTAGCGCTTCGTTATTATGCTAATTTGAGTTTTATAAAAGTCCCATTTGTCTCTTTCCCTGTGTTCCCCGTGATCTTTAATTTCAATTAGATTTTAAAGTTCTGTTCTCGACTCTTGTATCTCACATATTTAATGTCAACATCTTTATCTTATATTGTTTCTAAATTGTTTTTAAATGAATATTTAAATTAAAAATATTGAATTAAAAATATTTCTTTTCTTATTAGATTGAGATATTAAATGCGTGTTGCGATAATATTTAATCGAATTATACAAATTGTGGTTTCCATATCGTGTAACATTTTTTTCACTTGCACATATCTACTATCAGATTATTGTCATTGGCTACTTCCCCTCGTCTATTTTCCTACGGTATATTATAGTCAAGGGACATTCTTGTGACCGCTTCGATTCCAAGGCATACGACGTTAATGATACTAAACGGCCGGACCTTGAAACGACATTCAGAAGGTACATTATACACGTATCGGTAATGCGTAGGCTGAGGTAACTGACCCGATACTCAGAAGTAGAATCTAAGTGAGAGAAGGGATATGAGAGAAAAAAAAATGGATGGCCTCCAATGTTGTCCGAGAAGGTTAGTACGTCCTCGCGCTATCGACGGACATCCGCTTTTCGTAATTCATCCACGGTGATCGATTGTTCGTTGTTGATAAAACGCCGGTGTTATGTAACGATCATGCTACGACAGTAGCTTCAATTACTTATCACTTCAGTTCAATTTTACGCTATAATTTTTTTCCTTCAAGTCATTACACAACTTGTGTAATGTCATGTTGAAAAACACGTAAATTTTTAACGAAGGCTTAAATTCTTATTTAACAGAAATTATATGAACACTCGTTCCTAATTTTTAAAAGAGATTGTTATCCGATATAAAATGAAATTTTTGTTAAAATGGCTACTTTATGAAATTAGAAATAGTGTTATTTTGTTCTTGTTGCTAAAATTTTTTGTCAATTGTTAAAATTAAATTCTCTGTATAATTCTGCTATATAACAGAAAAATTTGAAAAATTTGATGATAATCGATAGAAACATTTGTATAAGCATTCGTGATCAAGAAGAACTTACACTTACTTTGTATTTTTGTATTCTTTAAATTTTCCTACGTATTTTCTAAGTATTTACGAATATGAATAGAGACAGACACAAAAGGAAGATTCACACGATATTTAAATGAGAAAGAAACGAAGGATGACCCTTATTACATGGTACAATAAAACTCTGGCTATTGTCGCTCTTTCAGAGTATATAATTTCGCTTTCGGAAGGTTATTTGACATGCTCCGTGCTTCGCATTGCATTTAACTTGCAACGGCTGCATATAGATACGCTTTCGTAATTTAAAAACTTTCTTAAACTCGGCATACCGCAGTCGGATTACCTGGCGGGATATAACGGGCGCAGAGATCTGATGACTCTAACCATTCGAGGGGCAGCCCTCGAGGGACGGTGATACAAGTTTCTTCTAGTTTCGGTAACTTGTGTCTTTATCGTTTTCCCTTTGCTCGCTGTCCTCATCCTACGTCTATTCTCGAGCAAATTGTATTTCCAACGACCGATTACCCTCCATTTCCGACTTTCTCTTTCGATGCGCGATCCTTCATCAGGATTCTCGAAACAGAAGAGACGACGTTGTGTGCTGCGCTGTGCCGCTTCCATTCTCTCTCTCCGAGTTACTTTATAAGACGCATTACTATGCAAATCTTGTAAAACCTTTAGATGTTATACGTCACGATAAATATGCATATTAGAGGCCTTGACGTGGTTTCTTCCGAAACTCGCATGTCTCATATATTTTACATGGAAAAAATGATTTTACTCAAGTATTTAAAAATTTAAATTGATGCTGAAAACAATTTTGTTGAATTATTAAAATAAGTATTTAAGAAATTCAAGCATACACTGACTGACTTAAAAATAAAATGTTAATTTTAACTTAAAGACATATAATTGAGACTTTCTGAGACACGCAAAAATGTTAAAATTAACATTTTTTTGTAGGAATGTACCGGATCTTCGATATTATCCGGCACATTTTACTATCCGAATATCATTATTATTCGGATATCTGATTGAAATGATTAATATCATTAAATTGTTGACTCCAAAGAGAGTCGAAAATAGAGAGAGTTCAAAATAAAAAAGACATCAATCCAATATTTGATTATTGATTGTTAACTAAATAACTGCACCGTTTATCGTTGCTGGCTTTCATTAGCCTACTATATTTATCTTTTTGTATATTTACTATATTTATCTTACTGTTTAAAATTCGAGAGTCCTAATATAATTATTATTATTGAATTATTATTATTAAATTGTTGATTTTTTTTTATACAAATATTCTAGAAATGAGGATGTATATTCAAGATGCTATAATATCTTATACATTGTTGCAAAATTACAATCTTTTTCCGCATAGGCTTTTTTTTCTCGGAATCCGGTCGAATATACCCGACTCGAAGAAATTGTCTTCTCGGATATCCGATCGGATACCGGATATCCAATGTAATATTCTGCCCGGATATCTGATATCCGATAATTTTATGATCCGATGCATTCCTAATTTTTTTAACAAAATGTGCGTTCATTGTACATCTTTAAGTTAAAAACTTTTTATTTTTAATAATGTAATAAGCAGAGCCACAAAAAGTTTTTGACATTCTAGCAATCAATTTTAGCCTTTTTTACATAATTATTTTGATGACAAAATTATTTTTGAATCCGTATCTAGTTAAATTTTAGATATTTCAGCAAAACTGTTCTTTCTATATGTATAATACGAATTTGGAGAGTACCTCGCCTTCATCTCACCTTCTTTATCCGAAAGAAGAAGGCATTATATGAAAGACGTCACGTGCATTAAATGTTCCCAAATTTCGTTCGGTCTTTCTCGTCGAAAATGTGGTAGAAAAGTTAAGCGTTAAAAAAGAACGTAAATCAGTGGCATTCGGAAAATAGCTGTCGCGCGGCCACCCAGAGTACCTCTGTTTTCATACGTAGAAACGGGTGATCCGATAACCGCAGTGGAAAATGTCGCCGCACGTCCGCGCGATTCTTTTTGCCACGACAATCGGCGTCCACATTCGCCTGTGTAAAATGTCACTCGTTTCCCGGCTGGTACGTTCGTCATTCAACGTGTCGATTCGTTCTCTTCTTCCTCGCGAAAGAAGACTCGTTTATTCCTCGCGTAAAAGAGAACGCTGATATGTTTGCGTGTTGTTAGCTGATTGGACCTCCTATAGTAATTAGAGATCTAACACAAATGCAAATTTTGTGGAGTCGGAAGTGCGAATTGTATCGCGATTTTGGGTTGATGGGGGATTTATCACGCAGTATAGCATGTCGAGTGTCACTTTGGTTTAATCATGAAGTTAATGCGAACTAATCCACATGTCCTTGAAACTGTGTTCGGCATTCAATCACGTGAATGCAGGACCAGTGCCTCTATAATACATA